>JAAHTH010000848.1_pt1 | contig 15815 bp, 14 predicted proteins | sample 6116091 | NCBI WGS metagenome assembly JAAHTH01 (sample SAMN13939990, study PRJNA603662) | sponge metagenome | isolation source: marine sponge | host: Mycale hentscheli | place: New Zealand | collected 2006 | reverse complement strand
AATAATTATGAAGTGGATTAAAACAGATGGAACAATAGAAGAGGTAGCTGTTGACAAGGACAATAGCCTCAAACAAATGCAAGATGCAGTGGGTGGGTACATTGAATTGGTACGACTCACAGATGATGACATCATGGTAGTGAACGAAGAAGGATTAGTCTTTGGGCTACCTATCAATGAACACGCAAGTAAAATTGCAGGACAAACCATAGTGGGTAACGTACTCATGTGTAAAGGAGAAGATTTAAATTAAACTACTTGGAATTGTAGTTTCTTTTAACTATCTTTATAGTATTAATATAAATAAATTAAGGACAGATGAACATTATATTCAAGGAGATTCTATATCAGAAGCTCAAATCAAAACCAAACAGAAAATTTATACGCAGGTTACAATCCTATGTAGATAACACAGATGAGATGACACTCGAGGACTTCCAAAGTTTCGGTAGGTTCATACCAAGAGAAAGATTTTTGGATAGTCAAACAGAGTTCTTAGCTAAGATAATAAACTCTAACTATACATCTACATACACATCAGAAGAACCACAGTTTCTTCGAGATGATTGCACTGATGTAGTGGTGTACGTAGGTGGATTGTATATACAAGCACTGAAGAACAATACCTTTTACAAACAAGTAGGGGATGATAGTGTGCAGTCAGATAACATTAAAGATGTAGAGGAGTTCTATTGGGACAAGCACGTTAGTAAATTCAAAACACTAAACTAATGGGCAGGACTAAGGACATTTATATCCAACAGTTACAAGAGGATATAAACAATGGTGTATATGACAAGGACATATACGAAAGAGGTGACGCCTCCAGGCGTCATGAAGTTAAACAGAAAATTAAATCAAATGAAAAAAAGAATCTTCAATAAATATGTAGACAAGATATGCAAGGCATACTACATAGAGCAGAGCGAGTTGTTTGCCAAGGATAAGCGTAGTGATTTAGCAGATGCAAGACACCTGCTATACTACCTATCGCTTGAAGCACCAATGACTATCGCTCAACTAAGAAAGTATATGATGGACAATGACTATAAGATTAGTCACTCAACTATCTATCATGGGTACAACAAGATAAAACTATTGACTGAAACCAATGATGATATACAAGATATAGTAAAGAGTATAAAGAAAGAATGTATAAACTAAGTGACATATTTAATCAAGCAGATACTGATGAAGTTAGTATTAACATAGATGGTATGGGATATGAAGCACGTCTCCGACAAGGAATCAAGATAACAAAGGAAGGGAATGACGTACAGATATTCAACACGACCAAAGGAAGTTTGTTCTATGAGGAGATAACAAGTGAGCAGTACCAAACATTTATAAAGTATGGATGGATAGTAGGGGTGTATAGATTAACACTACTTAACTACAAGCGAAGGCTTGAACTGATTGAGAGGAAGATGAGGGAGGAAGTTAACACGAGGAAGAACGACAAGAGAATAAAGTCTATGAAAAAAATAAGGACATCAATAATGATTGACTATAGAAGAGTCACAAAACAAATAAACAAATACCTAATCAAATGAAAACAATTAATATTAAAGGAAAAGAATATGTTGAGGTTAACGAAAGACTAAAACATTTTAGGGCTAACTATAAAGACCACTCGTTAGTGAGTGAGGTGTTAGATAAGACAGACACAAGCGTACTAATCAAGGCAACCATCTCAGATAAAGAAGGTAGAGCATTGGCTACAGGTTTAGCTGAAGAAGAGAAGGGTAGTACCTTTATCAACAAGACAAGTTATGTTGAGAACTGTGAGACCTCAGCTTGGGGTCGAGCATTGGCTAACTTTGGGATAGGACTTGATGCATCAGTAGCATCAGCAGATGAGGTGGGTAATGCCATAGCTAATCAGACTACGAAACCTGCACCAAAGAAAACAACTATTGAACTTGAGATAGGTGGAGATAATTGGGAAAAGGTTCTTAACTATGTAGCTGCCAACAAGGAGAAAGGTTTGACTGCAATAGTTAAAGAGTTACAACGTAAGTATGATGTAACTACTAAGCATAAGACAGAGTTGAAAAAGAAATTTAAAATTAAATAGCATGAAAACACAGGACATATTAAAGAAGTTAGAAGACGATAGCAATTACTACGGAGACTTTGGTAAGCAATACCTCAGCAACTCAGACATAGGTACACTGCTATCTAACCCTAGAGATTTTAGGATAAGCAGACCCGACAACAAAAACTTTGCTGAGGGTAGGTACTTTCATCAGCTATTACTTGAGCCTGAGAAAGCAGAAGATACCTTGTGTGTTGACGTGTCATCACGTAATTCAAAAGCATACAAGGAGTTCATAGCTGAGCATGAGGTAGAGGTAGCACTATTAAGTAAAGAGTGTGCAAATGTTATTGAGTTAGTCAAGACCATACGTGGAAACATCTTTATGTTTGACAAGATGACAGAGGAAACTAATGAGTATGAGAAACCTGCAGTGGGTATGATTAAAGGTATGCAATGGAAAGGTAAGGCAGATATACTATGTGAGGATTGTATCATTGACCTCAAGACTACATCAAACATCAACGACTTCAAGTGGTCAGCACGTAAGTACAACTACGATAGTCAATGCTACATATACCAACAACTATTTGGTAGACCATTAGTGTTCTATGTGATTGACAAGAATACAAAGATGCTCGGTGTGTATGAACCATCAGAGGAGTTCGTACAAAATGGAATGTTAAAGGTAGATAGAGCTATCGAAGTATACAATAAGTTCTTTGGAGACAATCCAACAGATGATATAGAATCTTTTATAATTAACGAGACACTATAGCTCGTTGACGAGCTACTATCCATACGTCTCAAATGGATAGTGGTTTGTAATTATTTTTATTGAGACAAATTAAATATATGTTATGGCAGAAGATAAAGTTTTTGCAGATGGATTCTCTTTCAAGAGAAGAGAGAACGCACCCGACTTTGTAGTAGGGAATGTTAATGTTAAAGTAGATGACGCTATTGCTTTTCTTAAAGAGAACAATAAGAATGGATGGTGTAATCTAAATGTAAACCAAGCACGTAGTGGTAACTACTATGTTGAGCTTGATACATGGGAACCAAAAGAGAAAGGTTCTCAAAAAGAAACTGCTAAGGATGGGCTACCATTCTAATCAGTATGTTAATTGGTTACGAGAAGGGGGGCGTAACAGCCCCCTTTCTTTTATGACAAAAAAAACACAACTTATTAATAATATATTACTTATTATATTTATTTTTATATCCCATATATAAAGAAAAATAATTGACATATCGACAAACTAATTGATAGTCAGAGAGTTAGAAAAATATCACCGACATAGTATCGGCATAAAGGACAAAAAAAATGGCGCAGACAATCACAATATTCAAGTCCATCAAGGACACAAGTACTCCATTCTATAGGAATGTTGAGGAAATAATAGAGAGAATTAAGAACGGAGCAAGTCGAGACTTGGTAAAGAGTATAAGACTTGAGGGTAATAAAGCAGAGAGACAAGAGTTAAAGAAGTTACTACCTGCTATATGTTTCTCGGGAAAGTTTACTAAACGAAATGATACATCACTACTTGAGCATAGTGGTTTAATATGTTTAGACTTTGATGGCTACACTAAGAAGAAAGATTTACTTGGAGCAAAGCAAGGCTTCAGTGAGAACAACTATGTGTACTCAGTGTTCTTATCTCCATCAGGTAATGGACTAAAGGTACTCGTTAAGATACCACAAGATGAAGAGAACCATACCAACTATTTCAATTCACTTAAAACATATTTCAATTCAGAATACTTTGACAAGACATGCAAGAATGTATCAAGGGTATGCTACGAAAGTTATGACCCACTGATTCACGTTAATGAGAAGGCAAGTCTATGGGATAAGATAGAAGAGCCGGAGTATAAAGAGGTAGTAAGACATAGAGACATAGCAACTATACCAATCACAGATGAGAATAAGATAGTAGATATACTTACTAAGTGGTGGATGAAGAAGTTTCCTATGGAAGAGGGACAAAGAAATCAGAACTGTTATGTACTAGCATCAGCGTTCAATGACTTTGGAATCAATAGAGAGTTAGCTAAGTATGTACTCAGTCAGTACGCAACTAAAGACTTTAATAACAATGAGATAATAAGAACGATTGTCTCAGCATACTCAAACACTCAGAACTTTGGGACTAAGTACTACGAGGATGAGGAGAGAGTGAATACGATTAAGGTTAAACTAAAGCGTGGTGTATCTAAGAAAGATATACGAGAAGAGTTAACAAGCACAGACTTAGAAGAGAATGTCATTGACTCAGTACTACATAAGGCTGAGGAAGATAATAAGAAACAAACCTTTTGGACAAAGAATGACAAGGGTACAATTAAAATAGTACATGTCCTGTTCAAGTTATTCTTAGAAGAGAATGGATTCTATAAGTACTGTCCCGAAGGGAGCAAGAACTATGTCTTTGTTAAGGTAACCAATAACTTAATAGACCACACCTCAGAGAAAGAGATAAAAGATTTTATACTTGAACACCTCATTGAGTTGGATGACATGGGTATATACAATTACTTTGCAGACAACACACGATTCTTTAAGGATGAGTTCTTAACACTACTATCATCTATTGATGTATACTTTATTGAGGACACAAAGAATAGTGCGTACTTGTACTATAAAAATTGTGCCGTTAAGATAACAAAGAACGAGGTTATACCTATAGACTACATAGACTTAGGTGGTTACGTATGGAAAGACCATGTGATAGATAGAAACTTTAACAAGTGTTCAATACTTGACTGTGACTTTCAACAGTTTGTAAGTAATGTTTGTAAGAGAGAACAAGAGAGAGTACTATCAATGGAGTCAACGCTTGGCTACCTGATGCATGGATATAAGAACCTCAGCTATTGCCCTGCTGTAATATTAAATGATGAGGTTATATCAGACAACCCCGAGGGTGGTACAGGTAAGGGATTGTTTATCAATGCATTACAGAAGATGAAGAAAGTTGTAGTGATTGATGGTAAATCATTTGCATTTGAAAAGAGTTTCGCATACCAACTTGTATCAGCAGACACGCAGATACTTTGCTTTGATGATGTGAAGAAACACTTTGACTTTGAGAGATTGTTCTCAGTAGTAACTGAGGGACTAACACTTGAGAAGAAGAACAAGGATGCAATCAAGATACCATTTGCTAAGTCACCTAAGATTGCAATCACTACTAACTATGCTATCAAGGGAGCAGGTAATTCTTTTGAGAGAAGGAAGTGGGAGCTTGAGTTACACCAACACTACTCAAAACATTACACACCTCTTGATGAGTTTGGTAAGTTGATGTTTGGTGATTGGGCAGATGAAGAGTGGTGTGTCTTTGATAACTATATGATTGGTTGCCTTCAACTATATATGAATAAAGGATTGATACGCAGTCACTTTGTAAACCTAAAGGTAAGGAAGTTGTCAGCCGCTACGTCACACGAGTTCATAGAATGGTGTGGATTAATTGATGGCCACGCACCTAACAATGCACTGAGACCTCATGCAAAAATGTTTAAGCATGATTTGTATATAGACTTCATAACAGAGAACCCTGACAATCAACGTAAGTTAAGTCGAACCAAGTTCTACAGATGGCTCAAGACCTATGGCATATTCAAGTATGATGTTGCACCACTTGAGGGAAGAGATGGTAGTGGTAGATGGATAGAGTTCAGAACTCTACAAGACATACAACAGAACGGAACCTTAGACATATGATAGAGTATAGAGATTATCAGTTAGATATTATCGCAAGAGGAACTGATATAATTAAGGAGCATGGCTTCTTATATCTTGCTATGGAAGTAAGGACAGGTAAGACACTAACAAGTCTTGGCATATGTGAGAGATTAAATGTTGAACACGTACTCTTCTTGACTAAGAAGAAAGCAATCAGCTCAATCACTCATGACTTTGATATGTTATGTCCTACTAATTTCATATTGTTTACCATTAACTATGAGAGTATGCATAAGCTACCTGATGTTAAGTGGGATGTAATTATATGTGATGAGTCACACAGTCTTGGTGCGTTTGCTAAACCAAACAAGAGAGCTAAGGCTGTCAAAGATTTGGTACAGAAATGTAATAGTAAAGTTATACTTATGTCGGGCACACCTACACCCGAGTCGTACTCACAGATGTACCATCAGGTGTATGGTATTGCTAACAATCCCTTCAAGGAATGTAAAAACTTTTATAAGTTTGCTCGTGAGTATGTTAATGTTACCCAAAGAAAGATAAACGGTATGCTTATTAACGACTATTCTAAGGGACTTAAAACTATTCTAAGTAGTATGACACCATATACTATACGTTTCACGCAGGAGAACGCAGGATTTAAGGTCAAGACAACAGAGAATGTATTAGAGGTGGAGATGAAACCATATACATATGACATGACTAAGAGATTACAAAAGGATTTAGTGGTCGAAGGAAAGAAAGAAATCATCCTTGCTGATACGCCTGTGAAACTAATGATGAAGTTACATCAGATGTTCTCAGGTACTGTTAAGTTTGAATCCGGTAACTCTATGGTCATGGACTATAGTAAGGCTGAGTTTATTAAGAAACATTTCAAGGGTAAGAAGATTGGAATCTTCTACAAGTTTACAGCAGAACTTGCTGCACTAAAAGAAATCTTTGAAGATAAACTAACCACTGAGTTGGATGAGTTTAATAAGACAGACAAATGTATAGCGTTACAAATAGTTAGTGGGCGTGAGGGTATCTCATTAAAGAAAGCACAAGCCCTTGTGTACTACAACATTGACTTCAGTGCTACGTCTTATTGGCAGAGCAGGGATAGGATGACAACCAAAGATAGATTGTTTAATGATGTGTATTGGATATTTGCTAAGGGTGGTATAGAGAAACAGATATACAAAGCTGTTACCAAGAAGAAAGATTACACACTTTATCATTTCAAAAAGGATTTTGTATCTTTACAATAGATGACTGAGCAACAAATCCAATCAAAAAGAATCAAACAACTTGAAGCTGAAGGGTACTACGTTATTAAGTTAGTGAAGACAAACAAGAACGGAATCCCTGACATCATTGCTATACCAAAAGACAGTGATGTTTTATTCAGCGAAGTAAAGACACCCAAAGGAAAGGTGTCTAAGCTACAAGAGTACCGACTAAAAGAACTAAAAGAACATGGATGCAGAACAGAAATATACAGAGGTTGAGTTTAAAAACTTTCAAGTGGACACTGAGTTCCTTTATAAGTTAGATGACTTGCCTAAGCCTTATGGTATACAGATAGCTCATCAACTAAATGTAAATGCAGAAACGCTACCTGAAAAAGATGGATGGCTACAGTACATAGCCGGAGTAGTTAAACTTAAAGAGCCAATGTTCTTTGAGATAGAATACTTAAAACAAAAAGGAGAGGTTCCCATATGTACCGCACTAAAAGAAATAGATGTAGATGAGTACCTCGATAATATAAACTTAAATCAAATTTTAAAAGATGAACACGTACAAGATAACACACACTAAAGAGATAGGAGAACCAACACATTACACTATCGTACATGCTGAGTCAGAGACAGATGCATTAAAGAAAGTAAAGCCCGGGATATTATTAGACATAGTAGACCACGGAGAGAAGAGAGAAGATATATTTAAAGAATGGTTTGAGACATGGAGCAACAAGGCGAAGACTCATAAGGCAACTATACAGCATGAGATAAGACAAATCAAGTCACCATCTAAGAAAGTTAAAAAATAATTACTATATTTATAAGCTCATATATTTTTCTATTTAATTTAGTTAAATTAAGAGGGGATGCTAACGCCAATGCATCCCCTTTTTTTGTGCATATAATTTTTCTTTACCCATCATGCAAAGATTTTACCCATTCATGGGTATGATACCATATCTTTTTGGGTATGATACCATGTCTTGCCCCTAAATGGGCAGGCTGAAACCCTTATAAACACTAGCCATGTTACAGTAGTAGAACATAAATGTTCTAGTCTTGCCCCTAAATGGGCATTGGAACATAGGGTTTAATTTATTATATTTGTGTATGAGCATCAGTGCAGTAGAACGAGAACGCTTACGTCATATAAATATTATGATGGTAGAGCTGCACGAAAACAACAATCAGATTTACGAACAGTTAGTAGACAGAGAGTATGAGGAGTTGAAAGTTGTATTGGTTGAACAAATAGATACACTGAAAGTATTACTAGAGTCATTGCAAGATGAGGTTTGAAACCATTAAGGATACACAACGAGAACTAAAAGCAATCAAGTCTTTTGTTAGAATATTCCAAGGCTCATTCAAGAAACTTGGAGAGAATGATATTGACTACAAAGTATTTAATAAAGATGGAGACCTTGTAGCTTACGCTGAGGTGAAGGGTAGGTTAAGACCTATGAACAAAGCGTTCCCATTACCTGTAGCCATACGTAAGTTAGTCAAGCTATCAGATAAAAGATTGAATCCAATAATGATATGGGCGTGTGAGGATGGACTCATCTACTCACCCGTAGATAAACTCAACGGAGATATAAGATGGGGAGGTAGACCACCAAGAGAAGGCGCAGTCAATGACGCTGAACTCATGGCATACTTTCCTTTCACTAAGAAGTTTAAGTACGTAAAGTATTACAAGTAATTAATCTTTGTTACGCATTTCCTCTTCATTTTCCTTTCTAATCTTCATGACTTCATCTACATAAATCTTAGCATCTTTCTCACCCAACACAGGAACTAAACTTTCATACATCTCTTTAGCTTTCTTTCTACCTTCAGCATTAGGTCGTAATGATTTCGGTGCGTTTATCATGTCATAAAAATATTGGTCTTCATATATCTCATCTCCTTCAAAGAAGTATTTATACAAAGCAACAGGAGGGTCTATTCTTACACCTACCCTTAGTTCAACTAACTGTTTAGCCAATGTATAAAGTTTTTCCAAATTACTCTTCTCTTCATCCTGATACATTTTTATTCCATCATACACCATTTGTCGTATAGGATTAGTAGATGTAGCGGTATAAGGTTTATCATCATACATAAACTCTGCTTGTTCTATTGCTAATCCCACAATAGGAATACTCTTTAGTTGATTCATTCCCATAGCTGCTCTTTGAATCTGTAACCATATATCTTTTCTATCTTCATCATCACCTTCTGTAAGTCTGAAGATATTTTTTGCTAAAACATACATAGCGTTTGCTACAAATAATTGAGTGTAAAAATCTCTTACATCTGTTGCTCTGACTTTGTTACCCTTCTTCATTCCTTTTAGTATATTGTCAGCACTCATTGACAATCTATTTATCTGTAAGAAAAATGTACTATTAAACATAGTAAGCTGTCTTGTTATGTCATTACCTTCAAGCTGCAGCATATTCTTTTCAAGTGAGCTTCTTGTTTGTTGTGTCTGTTCATACTTATTAAACTCTAACAAGGCTTCTGATTCACTCATACCTAAACGCTTGTTTGCTTTGTAGTTAATCATATAACCCATCACACCAAGCACATCTCCTATAAGAGTTCCACTACCTGCAACAGCTCTTACTAACCTTCCAACACCTTTATATTTTTTCAGTTTAGGATACCTATCTTCATCTAAATTTTTCCTTACCTTAGCTCCGGACTCAAGACCCCAAAGGTCAAACTCTTTCCCTTGCTTGATTCTGTTTCTAAATGTTCCTGATATTTCATATGCTTTACTTACGGTAGAGTAATCTATCCATTTACTTTTCTTTACAACTCCACTTGCTATTGCTAAGTCTATACCCAAACCGGCAATAGCTTCCATTGTTCCTAATGAAAAGCTAGCAAGAGCAACGACCTCTCTATCTACTGCAGTCAGACCTTTATATTTAGTCTTATGGCTAGACCAAGCAGCTATAAACGAGGATGCTTGACCTAGTATCTGTAAAGGTTTTTGTGCTAACACATATGTTACAAATAAACTTTGAACTTTACCAACCCAAGTTCTCGACTTTAAAGTTTTATTATTAATGACAAAGTTAGGATTGATATTACTATTTAATTGAGTGTTTACTATATTATCAAGCTCGGTAACTTTCATTAAAGCATCTACAGATTTAAACCTAAATATATCTCTAATGGTTTTAACATCTAAGGCATACGCCTTAAACCTTTCCATATTTTCAAAGTGATTGTCTACGGTGCTAGTAAAATTATCTGTCTTGTTTATATCTATCGGACCTTTAACAGCACTCCTTCTTTTTAATGCACTCATGTATTCAGCAGTAAAGTTTTTACCAAAATTAAAGTCACCTTCTACAACTTCTTTAGCACTTAAATCATTTTGTACTGTTTTAGTTGGAAAGTAATTAGGTGTTTGCTGTAGTGCGGAGTTGTTGGATTGTTGATATACTTTATTGATACCTTCAAAGTAATTGTTACTTAGATAATTTACAGTTAAGTCAGCGACTTTAATTAAATCCTCACCCAAGTATGTCTCTATATCTTGTAGTATCTTTTCACTGTAACCATTACCTTCTTGGATTTCATTCTCACGTAGCTTGCCGTTTAAAAGTCTCGCTCTTTGTATTTCATTCTTAGATAAAGCATATACACGAAGAGCTTCATTTTTGCTCAGTGTTATTGTATTACCATACGCATCTTTAAATCTTAAATCTTTACCTTTTTTGTTTACCGCAGTCTCATTATTCTCTAAGAGCATACCCATGAATACAGCATAGGGAGCTTTAACTGAATTTGTTTTTTCTTTTATAGCAGGGATAGTCATAAGCATCTCATTAAAGATTTGTCTTTGTCTTTGGTCTCCTGATAAATACCTTTCCTCAGCCATCTTTAACTTATCATAGATGTAACGGGTGAAAAAGTCTTGCCCCTTTGGTATGTTGTCTAACCTGCTCAGGATGTTAGGAAGATTATACATCCAACCAAACAACACTGTGTTCTTTAATCCTTTAGATTCCATTAAGTCTCTAAAGTATTGTTTCATCTCACTATACAAATTGCCTTTACGATAATCGTCTCGTGCTGCCTTCACCATAGCCATGTTATTAGGGTCTACTATATCCCCATCCTCATCTAAAAGGAACGATTGATTCTCTTTTATTTGTGCAGTAACTTCTTCGTCTAACTTCTCTAACTCTTTCCTTCTAACTTCTCTTATCGACTTATACTTTTCAATACCCTCTTTCTTTAATAGCTTTATCTCATTGTGTAAATCTCTTACCTCTTCAAGAGTCATGGTATCATAGTCACGCATTAATTCATATGCGTTATTATCATACAGTACACTTCTCTCTGTTGTTCCTCCATCTATGTCAAGTTCTTCTTTGTTAGATAACTTACGCAATATACCATCTATATTGTTGTCTTCTAGTTGCTTTTCAAACTTATCGAGTGCTTCTGTTAGGGCATCACCCTCGTGATTGGTATAGATAGTTAATACTTTTTTTAGTGATTGAAAGTATAGATTGGTTATACCATCTACACCTGATTTAGGATTTGCTTTTCTAGCAATGATACCCTTGGATGACTCTATATCTTTTTTAACTGCTTTGATTTCATTCTGAGTTATCTCTTCTATAATCTTTAATGCTTGCTCTGCTTTAGCTAATGCGTTTGTATTATTAGTATCTCGCACAGATTTGAGTAGCCTTTTTAATTTAGTAAGGTTTTCTTTACTTACCATTTTTTTAGGTAGCTGTTCTCTTATAAGTTTCTCTACTCTGTTACGTGCTTCTTGTTCTAACTTAGTTTCTTTTTTAGCTGAACGCACTAGACGTTTAGCTGCACGTATCTCTGTCTCTATGTCTTGATTAGCTCTAGTGTTTAATGTCTTGTCCATTACTACAGCTACCATAGCCTTAACAAATTCGCTTTGCTTTTTATAAATCTTATTCTTTTCTAATAAGTCTAACAGTATCTCTCTTCTTTGCCCTTTGGTTTTAGTAAACACATTCTTCATTGCTCGAGCAGGCTCACCAATTATTTCTGTTACAGTAATAAGCTCAACTCCGTTCTTTGCTTTTGTTTTATAAATGGTTGTTAACTTACTCTTACCTTCCTTATTTACCTTTTTGAATACACCTTTGTCTTTAGTTTCTTTACCATATGTATCTTCATCATTACGCATTATCTCTAATGCTTTGTTGGTACGTGATGCACTCTCCTCCACTACTTCCTTAGTCTCCATTGTTTGTCTGTAAAACTCAGTCATTACATCTTCAAACATTTGCTCTCCTGCTTGAACACCACCCTCAATGTTAGCCAACTCTTCAGGCATAGCGGTAACCTCAACAACATTACGTAAGGCTTCTTTAATTTCATCTCTTGTTCCTAACTTTCTTTCTAATAAGAGTGCTTGTATCTTATTGTCTGTTAGGTTTCTGCTTCTACCCCACAAGATTACATCTTCCATACTTGCTTCACGTGCAGGCAACTGCTTTCTTGTACTCTTTACTTGCTTTCTTCTACCTTGAGCTTGCTCTTGTATTATGTATGGTCCTTGAAGGTCTATATCAATAGCATCAACTACCCCTTGCTTATCAAATTGTTCTGTATAAGAAGGTAGTTCTTTATATAATTCATTCTCTAATTGCTCTATCCTTTCTATCTTTTCTAATGCATTTATATCTTTTCTTTTTCCAAGTAGTTCAATCTTAGCAATATCAGATTTTAATTTAGCTAATTCTTTTTTTCTTTTTGCTCGTGTCTCTACATTACGGGCTTCCATCTCTCCATACATTCTTGAATACATGTTACCCGCATCATATATCAACATCATCTTCTTTAACTGCGTATTAACATCATCAATTTGTTTAGGAGTGGATGCGTTGTTTAATCCATATCTATCTAATGCATTCTCAAGAAGGTTTCCAAGATTTTTTTGAGTCATATTAACCTTAGTTCTTCCTAACTCTTCATTATAATATATTGCGTCTGCCTTTATCTCTTTATATATTCTATTAAGGGTTGGGTCAGATTCGTATTCTCTTAATATTTTAACTAAGTCTTGTCCTTTATTCTTGCTCTTTAATAATTTACTAACATTATCAACATCCCCCTTCTTCTCTAGTGTGTTAAGGGTTGTTACCAAGTAAGAGACAACCTCATTGTTTATTCTTAAGATTTCATATTTTTTTCTTAATCCTTTTTGAGCTTCATATGCAAAGATTCCTTCTTTAGTTAAAGCTTCTCTCCCCTCTCCAAACTTTTCTTTAATTCTTTTTCCTCTACCTGCTTTGCTTTCTTTAACATTACCACCTAAAGCAAACCCTTCTATATGTTGTATAGCATGTTGTGCTTCATGAATAAGTGTATAAAAAATTTCATTCCTTTGTTGAACAGGAGTAGCTTCAGCAAATTCTTCAAAGTTGGTATTGATTTTTATAATCTGAGTAGCATTATTCCAACTGCCTGCCGTTGTAGTATCAGGAACAGTCTCACCTTTCTCATTTTCTTCAGTCATAGCTTTAAACTGCACCATAATATCCTTTATTTGTGGATATGCTTTATAAACTTCGGGTGCTATATATATCTCATCAAGTCTTGCTTCTCTTATAGTAGGGTCAGCACCTTCTCTTGTGAACTCTTGATAGGTTCCTTTAACTAACTTACCATCAGGTATCTCATACCTATACTTACCATCAATACCACGATACCAATGTGTCCCTGCAAATATTTGCCTCTTAGTTTTTGGTGGGTTCTGTTGGTATTGTTTATTAAAAAGTTTTATGTCAGCAGGGTTCTTACTTTTTGAAAGTCTTTCATATCTATCAGCATACCTATATTCTGTCTGAGCTTTCAGTAAATCTCTTGAAAGTTCATGGGATAATTTACTGTATCTACCTGCTAGCTGTTTCCTTTTCTGTGTAGGAGAAAGCTTAGTAAACTCTTGACTAATTTCCATAGGAGCAACTGACCCATCAGCAGCTACCTGCTTACGAGCGACACGTTTTGTTTCAGGTGTACGCAACCTGTCTATAGCAGTTTCTTTTATTAAGATGTTTTCTTCCTTTGGAGTCAAGGCAATCTGCATATCTTTATCTATGTCCTCTGTTTCAAAGAACGCTTTTCTTTTGCCATACAATCTATCAGTAACATTACGGGCTTCTACTTCACCCTTTAATCTTTCATACATACCATGGACTGAATACGACTTAAGTTCAATTCGGGCATCTTCAATTAATGGAGAAGTAAATTCTATGATACCATTAGCACCATCATCTTGATACACATCTCTTAACTCAGCCGCAGTTCCGTAAGGAGCCTCTTCTAATAACTCCATCATAAAGTCTTCTATTACAGAAGGAACTTGTTCCTCAGTAACATTATTTATCTTCATGATTTCTTCTATATACATTGGGGTAACAAACTCCATATACTTATTTAAGAAGTCAGCTCTAAAAAAATCTGTGCTTCTTTTAGGAATTTCCACATCTTCGTATGTTACTTGTTCAGCTATATTATTAACCGTACTTAGTATGTTATATTTATTAATATTATCAATATAATCTTGCTCTGCTTCTTTAGGTAGGAACTTATCAAATACTTCTTGTCTCGTATATTTTTTCCCATCTACTACCATTTTACTCCCATATTCAGTTGTACTACCACCCACAGCAAAACCTTCTCTACTTTGTATAGCGTGTTGAAGTTCATGAACTAAATCTTGTCTAATTCTATATTCGTCTTTGACATTAATATCTATAGTATCTTCCGTTGGAGTATACCAAGAGTTTTCAATCCCTCCTTTTCTTACGTCTATCGTTACCTTCAAGTCTTTTATATCAGGATAAAACTCATAAAGTTCGGGTGCATCATATACGTCACTGAGCTTTTGTTCTTTACCTGTGGTATCAATACCTTCTTTTATTTTACCATCAGGAAATTCAAACTTCCACTTATTATCCGCACCATCAAAATACCATCCTGTTGCGTAGAAAAGCATCTTGTTAAATGTATTGTCATCAACAAGATATACATCTTTCATTTCACCCCCTCGGTATTTTGCATCTAAAAATTTAGTTTGATTATCAACTATGTCATCCAAAGTAAGGTTCTTTATCTTTTCTTGACTCAACTCTTTTGGTGGTACTATTTTACCAAACACCTTAATCCTACCCTTCTCCTCTTTCATCTCCTTATGTCCCAATAAAAGCACTTCTGCTGTAAGATAGTTGTCGAGTATCTCTCCTCTTAATCTTGCTCTGTTACCACCAAGCTGCTTTCTTTTTTGAGTAGGCGTCATCTTACTAAACTCCTCATCAATAGCAACAGGAGGACCTACCTGCTTCCGTGAGGTGGGTGCTGCTTTAGTTTTAGCAGGTCCTTGTTTCTTTACTTTCTCCACCTTTTTCACAAGCTTTTTTATTTCTTTTTCTTGTGCTGTGGTATCGTTAGTTTCAGACAGGTTTTTTAACTCTGCAATTTCAGTATAAAGAGCTTGTATTTTTGACTCTAATTCCTGCACCTCTTTATTATATGCCTGAATTTCTTCAGCAGATGCTTCCTCTACTACTTCTTCAGTAGTTGTTTCAGCAGGTGCTTCTTCAGCAGGTGTCTCCTCTACCTCCTCCTCTGTAGTTGGCTTCTTCTTTCCTTCAGCTTTTTTTCTTTCTTCTTCTTCCTTCTTCTTAGCTTCCTCTCTTTCTTCTTCTAATTCTTTATGCTCGGCATCTAACTCTGCTCGTGTTTTAGTTGGGTCTTTTATATCTATATCTTCCTCTTTTATTACTTCACCTGGCCTAAGTTTAAAAGCTAAAGTGTTTAGCATATTAACTAC
>JAAHTH010002127.1_pt1 | contig 15831 bp, 19 predicted proteins | sample 6116091 | NCBI WGS metagenome assembly JAAHTH01 (sample SAMN13939990, study PRJNA603662) | sponge metagenome | isolation source: marine sponge | host: Mycale hentscheli | place: New Zealand | collected 2006 | reverse complement strand
AAAGGAGTAAACGGCCAACCAGCATGGCCAAGAACCGGCCCGCAAGTACCTGACTTTAACGGCGGCGGGTTCACAGGCTACGGTGCCAGAGCCGGTGGCGTAGATGGCAAAGGTGGTTTCCCTGCAATTTTGCACCCTAATGAATCAGTGTTAGATCACACAAGGGGACAAGGGTCTGGCGTTACGATAGTGCAGAACATCAACGTGACCACAGGCGTACAGCAAACCGTACGTGCAGAGATAGCTAATCTACTGCCTCAGATCAGTAACGCGGCCAAGTCTGCTGTCGCTGATGCTAGAATGAGAGGCGGTGGCTTCAGCAAAGCAATGGTAGGTGCATAATGGCGGCTTTTCCAAGTGTAGGCTTTACCTCGATGACGATGCGGCTCAGGTCGGCAACGGCTGTCAGTCATTCACCGTTTACCTATGACCAGCAGACTTATCAGCATCAAGGCGTCCGATGGGAGGCAGAGGTTCAACTGCCACCATTGAAGCGATCAGATGCCAGGCAGGTAGAGGCGTTCTTTGCCGCTCTACGAGGTCAGGCCAACACCTTTACGATGGGCAACCCTATCCACAATACGACGGGCACAGGCTCGATTACGAGCGCCGCGACGAATGCTACGACAGTCACGGGGACTGTATCTGGCGCGGTTGCCGGTGATTACTTTGAGGTAGGCAGTGCGCTCTACATCATCACAGAGATTGGTGTATCAACCTTTGATATCATGCCACCACTTCGGTCAGCAATTAGCTCATCGACCCCTATGGACTTCACACTACCGAAAGGCACATGGCGACTAGCAAGCAATGAAATTGGATGGAGCATCGACCAAGCTAGTTTGTACGGTTTCACTTTTGCTTGCGTTGAGGCTATATGAGCAGATCACTAACATCAGCGATGCAGTCGGCAGTTACCGCCGATTTAGTACGCCCAATCATTCTAGTGCAATGTGCATTCGACTCCGGCAATCTGAATCTATGGAACGGCGTAGGCAATCTCACGGTTAGCAGTGTTGACTATGTCGGTGCTGGTACATTGCTTAACATCGGTGAGATAACAGAAACGTCAGAGCTACAAGCCAACGGCATTACAGTCACCCTGTCAGGAATCACTGACCCGTTATTAGCGAAGGCGCGTGACGAGGACTATCAAGGCCGTGAGCTGAAAGTATTGCTTGGGGCTATGGATGCCAGCAACGGCGTTATAAGTGCGCCTGTAAACGTGTTCAGTGGCTTCATGGACACGATGGTTATTAATGACTCATCTGAAACCGCTACGATACAGATAGCCGTCGAGAATCGTTTGATTGGTTTTGAGCGCACTCGTGTCAGAAGATACACAGCAGAAGATCAACTAATCGACTTCCCTAATGACAAGGGCTTGGAGTTTGTTGCTGACATGGCTGAGAAAGAAATTGTGTGGGGTCGGAGTGGTGTTGTCGGTGGTGGCGCTGGGCGTCCTAATGCCGATCCAGATGCACCAGCAAACCCGCCACAGCTTCCGTAATAACTAAGGCACTAGTGATGGAATTTGCGATAGAAAACCTAGCAAAAGTCAGGCGAGAGATTGAGCCGTTGCTTGAGCAACACTGGCAAGAAATAGCTTTGAACAAAGACATAATTAAGATGAATCCCGACTGGGAAGGCTACGCACGACTTGATAACGTCAACGCGCTTAGGATCTACACAGCAAGAAAAGACGACGTAATGATGGGCTACTTTGTGGTCATCGTCAGCAAGTCACTGCACTACCGTGACCACCTCTTCGCTAACAACGACGTAATCTTTTTGACTAAGCCAGCCCGCAAAGGATTAACTGGCGTAAAGCTGATTAAGTTTGCCATCGAGTCACTAGCGGCTGAAGGCATTACAAAGCTACACATCAACACCAAAGCGCATCAGCCCTTCGACGCAATCCTTGAGCGATTGAACTTTGAAGAAATTGAACGCGTCTACTCTTTAGTTCTGAGGTAAGAGCATGGCTATTTCGGCAATCGCAGGATTAGTAAGTGCTATTGGCGCTGGCGCTTTCGGTGCAACTGTATTTGGCTTTACTGCGGCTTTCAGCATTGCGGGACTTGCAGGACTTGGAGCGGCGTTTGCTTTAGGCGCTGGCTTGTCGATGGTATCTCGTGCGCTGGCCCCAAAGCCAAACATCGGCGCACAGATGCGGGGCATTACTCAGACCAGTCGCGAACCTGCTGGCTCGCGTAAAGTTGTTTACGGAAAAATGCGCGTCGGTGGTCAGGTTGTATTTATATCTAACTCGGGCGATGACAATAAATACCTGCACATGGCGATTGCGTTTGCCAGCCATGAAATACAAAGTTATGACGAAATATGGTTCAACGATAAAAAAGTGTGGACCTCTAGCGGGGGTTTCCAAGACGACTGGGGTACTTACGTCACTATTGACCGAAAGTTTGGTACAGACGGGCAGGCCGCATCGACTGACCTTGTAAACGCCAATGTACTTTGGACTACAAACCACAAGCTGTCGGGCATTGCTTATATTGCGTTCAGGCTCGAGTGGGACACGGACAAGTTTCCACAAGGCGTCCCCAACATTACGGCGGTGATAAGAGGTAAAAAAGTTTTCGACCCGCGCTCCAACGTGTACGCGTACAGCGATAACCCTGCATTATGTTTGCGCGATTATATGATCGACCAGAAATATGGTCTTGGCGAAGTCGTTGCCAATATTGACAGCACATCATTAAACGCGGCGGCTAACCTTTGCGAAGAGCAAGTCACGCTAGATGCCGGTGGGACTCAAGACCGCTACCGATGTAATGGCGTGATTGAGACAAGCAATCAAATCAGGGCCAACATTGAACAGCTATTGGCTTCAATGGGTGGGATGCTGACCTATTCAGGCGGCAAGTATTTTATTGATGGCGCTGAGTACAAAACGCCTACTTTAACGTTTACAGAAGCTGACGTTATCAGTGATATACAGACGCAGACTAAGCAGTCGCGCAGAGGCGTCTATAATGGCGTCAAAGGCATTTTCGTTTCTGAAGAGAAGAACTACAAGGTATTAGATTACCCGCCTCAGATCAGCTCTACATACGCCACAGAGGACGGCGATCCAATCTACTTAGATATGGCCCTGCCGTTTGTGACGAACAACACGCAGGCACAGAGACTCGCGAAGATTGCGTTGCTCAAGTCGCGCCAGCAAGTCGTTATCAACATGACGGTAAACCTCAAGGGCTTGCAGGTTAAGATCGGCGACACGATTAATGTGACGAATGACCGGCTCAACTACAGCTCAAAGGTTTTTCAAGTTATCGACTACTCGTTAGCCATTGCAGATGGCGGCGCACTAGCTGTGAACCTCGCCTGTATTGAGACAGCATCAGCCATCTATGATTGGACCACTAGCGACGAAGAGGACTTTTTAAGCGGTGGAGAATTAGACCTGTACGACGGGCGAACCGTTGCCAACGTCGCGTCGATAACATTAACTGAGATAGGTTTACGTGGCCCTGACGGTACCGTGTCTAGTGCTGTAGAGCTTGAGTGGCCGCCAGTAACCGACGCCTTCGTTGAACTTTACAAGATTCGCTACAACAAGACCTCAACGACTAACTACTTTTATGCCTCTACTCGTGAGCCGCGCATATACATTAGCGGCCTAGATATAACCTCAAATTATGATTTCCGCGTACAAGCTCAAAACCTAATCGGCGTGAGTAGTACAGGAACAACCCTGAGCAACCAAGGATTGAGCGGTGACACTACAGCGCCAAGCGTGCCGACATCGACAGGTGCTACCGGCGGCATACAAACGATCACCGCAGAATGGTCTAACCCTAGCGACATTGATTTTAAGCACGTTGAAGTATTTGTAAATTCAAGCAACTCAATACCTGCTACCCCGACATCAATCGTTGATGGTGAAGAATACGTTGTAACCGGATTGACCGGAGTTCAGACGCGTTACTTTTGGCTGAAGGCTGTAGACTTTTCTGGAAACAAATCGTCCGCTACTTCTAGTTTTTCAGCATCCTCTCAACAGGCAGGATCGGGTGACATAGAAGATGACGCAGTTGGTCAGGATGAGATAGCAGACGATGCGGTTGGATCTGAGCAAATCGAAGATGGTGCCATTGAGCTGGCGGCGTTTGCTTCTAACCTCAGTCCCGTACAGGTGGTTACTAGCTTGCCTGCCAGTGCCGCTGAAGGCGACATGGCTTATCTGACCACTGACAACAAGCTGTACCGGTATGACGGCAGTGCGTGGACATTGGCGGTCGATGGTGCAGACGTAACCTCTGGAACGCTACCAGCGAGTGCCATTGTTGCTAACTCAATAACCGCTGGACAAATTCAAGCTGGTGCCATCAGCGCCGCAGAAATATCAGTAACGGAACTGTCTGCCATTTCTGCTGATATCGGCGATATCACTGCCGGTACGATCAATGCTGATGTTTTAAAAATTGACGGCGTCACCTTAGATACAGATGGCTCTAATCAGTTAATTATTGCCGATGACGGTGTTGGCACGGCACAAATAGCGTCAGGTGCCATAACAATTACTGAATTTGCATCAGGCATTAACCCCGTGCAAGTCGTTGCATCGTTACCTGCAAGCGCCTCTGAGGGTGATATGGCCTATCTAACTACTGATAATAAACTTTATCGGTATGACGGCAGTGCATGGATTAAGGCCGTAGATGGAGCCGATGTAAGCACAGGAACGTTGCCAGCGGCATCTATTGTTGCCAACTCGTTGACCGCAGGACAAATTGCGGCGGGGGCCATAAGCACTGATGAGCTTGCCGCTAACGCCGTAACTGCCGAAAAGATATTGGCGGCAAGTATTACGGCCAATAAAATATCGGGCGACATATCTGAGGTGTTCAACCTTGGCGTGTTTATCTACCCACAGCACACTGTGACAAGCTCAAAGACAACGGCCTGCGAGTTCACCGTTCCTGCTCCTGATAGTGCGATCAAGAAGTACGCGAGTTTGGTTGGTCGATTTAAGTATGCGCCAAGCGCAGATCTAAACGACTGTGTGTTGCGGTTGCAATTTGAAAGAAAAAGCACAGGCACTAGCTCTGGCACCAGCATCGGCACAGTTCAGGGGTCAGGCTCTATCGCGCCTTTTTTCCATTACGTGGAAGTCAGCGGCAATAAAAGCACAGTCATAGACACATTTGGCGGACTTGCTAACGCGCAAACATCGCCAAGCACTATAGTGACACCTGCCGCCGTAGAGTATCAAAGCACTACTGATCGAACTCGTATAATTTACGGCAATGCCTCTTCTGGAACGCCATCATTTACGTCAGGCACGATTTACTACAACGAGGACAGATGGCTGTCCACTGGCACTTGGTTAGTAGATGCGAGCGGTCAGCAATTCTACCCGATACCTGCTATTGGCCTTGCTACGAGTTACACCATGCCACTAAATCAGGCGTTAGCGAACAGCTCTACGGAAGAAAATTACAGGCTCAGAGTTGACCACCTGAATGTGTCTACTGGCACCTTAAAAATTACATCACTACAAACTCAAGTCATCTTGAATACGTGAGGAAGCATGACAATTCTTGCAGGGTACACAAGTCAGTCTGACGGGTCATATATTGTCATCGGAACCTACGGAACCGCGCAGGGTGCAGAACAGGCTATAGCCGCAGACGAATCTACATCAGTCGAAGAGTATTGGGTGGCTTCGTGCATTAATCCCGAAACTAATGAGCCGGACATCTTGGGTACAATAGATGTATGAGATAATAGGGTTTTAGGAGGCAATATGGCTATTAATTTAGTACAGGGCGACACAGGCCCGCAGATCAAGGTCACCCTGACCCGCTCTGATACAGGTACGGCGCAGGAGTTAACTGGCTCGACAGTAAAAATGCGCTTTCGTAAGAAGCGATCAGCAACCGTGCTTTTTACCCTAGATAATCAAAGTACCGAAAGTCAAAAGTCAGACGGTATTGCTATTTTTGTATTCGGTTCAGGCCAGCTTGATTTAGATGAGGGTTACTACGAGGGTGAAGTCGAGGCCGTATTAAGCGGTGGACAACGAGAGAAGGTCTACGATGTGCTGGACTTTTATCTAAGGGAAGACTTTGGGTGAGTTATAGGGGCGGTTTAAAAGCTAAGTTTACTGCCTTAGCCTTAAACGCAAAAAGCACCGCTCAATCACTTTCTGCGGCGATCACTGCCGCGTCACTGAAGGCAGAAATGTCTGCTTCCAGCTTGCAAGCCAGCGCCCTTGCCTCTTTTTTGAAAGCCAAAGCAGAGCTGGGCAAGTTCATAAACTTATTTTTATTTGCTGATTCTGCGACCCTTAGCGATGACAACACGTTAGGTGTTGATAAGAATTTAACGGAAACACCATCGGCTTCCGATATTCACGTCTTGTCTGCAATAAAGGCTTTTTCGGAGCTTCCTACTCTTACAGATGAAGACCTCCTGACGTTCGAAAAAGTGCGCACTGAGGTTTTGTCGGTGCAAGAGTCTGTGGCGCAAACACTTAGTAAGCCACAAACAGAAGTTATTCAAATAACCGATCTCGATATCTTAGAGCTGGCGAAGTCGTTTACTGAGACTTCTGCTGTGGCAGATAGTGAGCTTCTGTCATTTACAAAAGTTCCGTCTGAGCTTCCTATCTTTACCGATAGCGAAACCTTGGATCTTGTAAAAAACCTTACTGATACTGCCTTCGCAACCGATGACTTAGATGGCGAAGCGACTGCGGAAGACGATCAAGAGATTAACTTTGTTAAAACTCGCAGTAATATTGGCGTGGCGTCTGATACCTTCGTTAGAGTCTTCACTGCGACTCGCGATTTCAGCGAATCTCCGAGCGTGTCAGATTCGCCCGCTTTAACTTTTTCTGCGAGTGAAAGCGACTCGGTTTCAATCACCGACACATTTGCAAAAATTTACACTATCGCGCGTAGCTTTACCGAATCGCCGTCGCTGTCTGATGACATCAGTTTTATTGTGACCAACACAGCAAGCGACAATAGCGGTATAATAGATAGTCAGGTGCTTTCTGTCACAAAAGCGGTAAGTGACTCAGGGGCTTTCTCTGATTCGGGTGACTTAAGAAGCCAAGGCTATTGTGACTTTACATACTTTGCCGAGGATTACGTCGGTGCATCAAGGACATTTTAAATGATTAATGAAGGCATAAAACTGCGAGGCGATGTTGCTTTAATCCTACGTGATAAAAACGGCAACATTAAAGAAGACCGAAAGGTTAAAAACCTCATCGTAGACACAGGGTTGAACTTCATCTGTGACCGCATGAAGGACGACGAGACTGCTATGACGCACATGGCGCTTGGTTCTGGAACTGTTGCGGCGGCGGCAGGTGACACCTCGCTTGGGTCTCAGCTTGGTTCAAGGGTCGCTCTCACGTCATCGACTGTCACGAACAGCCAGATTGTTTATGTGGCGGAATTCAGCGCAGGTAGTGGCACGGGTGCGGTTACTGAAGCAGGCATCTTCAACGCATCGACAGGTGGCACCATGCTCTGTCGCGTGAAATTTGATGTAGTGAATAAGTCCGCCGACGATGTACTAAGCATTAATTGGACAATTTCGCTGTCTGCATCTTAATTAATTTGGGGTGACCTATGGCTACGATTATTACACGGTCGGGCAAAGGCTCGCCCCTTACTAATACGGAAGTTGACAACAACTTTACCAACCTAAACAACGATAAAGCGGAGCTTTCTGGTGCTGACTTTACGGGTGATCTTGGTGTAACTGGCAATGTCAGTGTCACTGGCACTGTAGACGGCAGAGATGTCGCCTCAGATGGCACAAAGCTAGACGCTATTGAAGCCTTAGCAGACGTTACAGATACTACAAATGTGGTTTCGGCTTTAACTGCTGGCACTAATATCACGATTGCCGCTGACGGCACGATCAGCTCAACCGATACCAACACTCAACTTACTGACGAGCAGGTGCAAGATATTGTCGGCGCTATGCTGTCTGGTAACACAGAGTCAGGTATCACCGTTACCTACCAAGACGCTGACGGCACAATCGACTTTACCGTCTCTAGCCAGACTGACGAAAACTTTACGTCAGCCTTAAAAACGAAGCTAGACGGAATAGAATCAGGGGCGGACGTTACCGACACAACTAATGTTGTGGCTTCTCTTACTGCTGGTAGCAATGTCACTATTGCCGCTGATGGCACCATAAGCTCAACTGATACGAACACTCAGCTCACTACTGAGCAAGTGCAGGACATTGTTGGCGCGATGTTTAGTGGCAACACTGAGACGCGTATAGCGGCCACATATCAAGACGCTGACGGTACGATTGATCTTGTCGTTGACAATATGAACCAAAGCGTTGGTGACGCCACGATCACGATTTCGGCAGGTACTAGCTTATCTGGTGGCGGCGACTTTACGACCAACCAAAGTTCGAACGAGACCATAACCATTAACCACGCGGATACCTCTTCGCAAGCGTCGGTTAATAACTCTGGAAATACCGTCATTCAAGACGTGACGCTCGATACTCACGGCCACGTAACAGGATTGACCTCCAAGGCGCTTTCGATACCTTCGGCGGCCAACAACGCGACGATCACCATAAGTGCTGGCACAGACCTGACGGGTGGTGGCAACTTCACCACAAACCAAGGCACAGCAGAAACCATCACTATTAATCACGAGGATGTGTCCTCTCAAGCAAGCGTGAACAATAGCGGCGGCACTGTCATTCAGGATGTAACACTGAACGCTAATGGACACGTTACAGCATTAGGCTCTGTAAACCTTGATGGGCGTTATTTCACTGAGTCAGAGGCTGACGCTCGTTATTTGCGTCTCACTGGCGGCGGAATGTCTGGTGACATTGATATGAACACCAATGACATTACAGAGATTCGATCTCTGGTGTTAGCGAATACTGAAGGCTCAGATCATGGGACTGTTAGCGGAACCCTAATGTTCGATGAGAACTTCTCTATTGACACAGAGTACGGCACTGCATGGTCTGGTGGTAATGGTGGTGGCATTGCTATTTACAACGAAGACGGTTGGGGGCGTGTATTAACTGATGTAAACGCACAGTGGCATACTGCAACCTTTGACGGCCTTAATATAGGTAGCAACAGCGTATTCCATGACGGCTACCACCCGAATGCTGACAAGTGGACAACAGCCCGCACGCTAAGTCTCACTGGAGATGTTACAGGCTCCGCAAGCGTAGATGGCTCAGTCAACGCCAGCATTTCGTCAACCCTAGCGACTCCTACTGATGCGCCTCAAAGCTGGCAAGACGTAGTGGCATGGAACAGCGGACTAATCAAAGACGCGGCGGTCGAAATTCACGGGGCTGGTTACCTTCGCGCATCTTATCTCAACATGACGCACGGCGTCGGCACACGCAGTTCGGACACTGTCTTCTACAGTTCTACTGACGACTATATCCGCAAGACCAACGCAACAGGTATGCGGTCATCGTTGGACGTGCCTACTCGCACGGGCGGTGATGCTAGTGGCACTTGGGGTATCAGCATTACGGGAGATGCTGGCACAGTAGACGGCTTGAATGCCGCTTCGTTCATCCGTTCTGACGCTACCGACAACGTGAGCGGTCACACAGAGTGGCAAGACAACTATCAGGTTCGTTTCGGTAATGGTGCCGACTTCCGTATCTACCACAATGGTACGGACACCTATTTGCGCAACTACAATCACTCTGCGGGTAATATTTATTTCCAAGGTGAGAATACAAGCGTCACGAATCAAGCGCTTATATACATGCAAAACAATACTGCACGGACTTACGTGCGGTTGTTTGAAAACGGCAGTGAGCGATTAAAAACAACAAGCACAGGAATTGATGTCACAGGTGTTATTACTACAGACGGTATAACCACCTCCACAGGCATCGACGTTACGGGCGATATTACCAGCAGTGGCGCTGTCAACGTAGGCGATGGAACAGCGCAAAGCAAGATCACGATTAAGAAAGCCGACAACAATATTTCTGACCATATTGAGTTTTACAACGGTACGACTCGCATAGGTGAAATTGGTTGTGAAGACAATTCTTGGCTACGCATCAACCAAGAAACCAACATAAACATCTACACACCACGTTACATCCGCGCAGACAACGGATTTAGAGTTGATGGCACTGCACTAGGAATACAGGGCGATGGTTCCTCAGTCATACCAGTAGGAAGCGCAGGGACACCTTCGCTACGGTTTAATGGCGATACTAATACAGGCGTATTTCAAAACGGTGCTGATGCAGTTGGTATCAGTGCTGGCGGCACACGTCGAGCGTCTTTTGGTACCACAATCTATCTAGAGTCAGATGATGTTCGCATAAATCGGTATTTGTATCACAACGGTGACACAAACACTTATATGCGCATGGACGCTGACCGAATCGCGTTTGTAGCGGGTGCCGTTGAGTTTATCGACATGACCGAAGGGTCAGACGACAACATCGACTTTAATACGCGTGCTAGGTTCAATAAAGGCATACGAGAGCAGTCAGACACACTCAGCGGCACGAGTGTCACGATCAACCAAAACAACGCAACAAATTTTGTTCACGATCTAACTGGCAATACAACGTACACGTTTAGCAACCCTGCGGCGTCAGGTGACAGCTCTAGCTTTACGTTAAAGGTCATACAAGATAGTACGGCTCGCACGATTACGTGGCCTACTAGTGTCGATTGGGTAGGAGGCAGTGCGCCGACTTTGAGTAGCGCAAATGGGGCGGTTGATGTCTTTGTGTTCTTTACGCATGACGGCGGAACCACCTACTACGGCTTCGTGGCAGGTCAGGATCTTAAATGAGCTTTTTAGCTAGAAAGTCATTGATGACCTCTGCTGGCATAGGCGAAGGCACTACACTCGCCATCAACATTGGTGTTGATAAGGCGGCGGCGGTAGACATAAGTGACGCTACCAATATGAGCCTTATCAGCAGTGTGACTAACACAGGTCTTACGATTGGTCGTGACGCGGCCATCGACGTTGATAATGATCTCGTATATTACCCTAGTTCTCTTGATGACAGGGTGTCAGCGATAGATATAAGCGACACTTCAAGCCTTAGTGTAACAGGGACATTTACCAGCTCTACCTATGTAGATAGCACGAACTGTGTTGCGATTGATCCGCTAAATGAAATTTGCTTTGCGGCAGGCGTCACACCAAACTATCTGACTGCTTTAGATGTTAGCAACCCATCGAGCATTAGCCGACATAGCTCTCTTAGCTTGAGTTACAGTCCGAAATGCTTGGCAGTTGATACTACCAATGAAGTTGTTTTTGTAGGCGCAGGTTTTTTCTACTATACCGTGGACTACAGCACAGTGACCTCGATGTCTTTACTAGATACTGGCCACCTCGAAGTAAACGCGAATGGCGGCGTGGATGTTAGATGGGATTTAGATGCTGACATCGCTTATGTTGCCTCGACGACATCAAACAGTTTGGCCGCATTCGATACGAGTGATAGGTCTAATCTTTCAACATTAGACTACATTACAGACTCAACAAACATCCCCGAAGCGGCGGCTGTAGAAATTGATCCTGCCAATAACGTCGCGTTTGTTATGGGCGGCGGCAAGTTAAGCTCAATTAATATCAGCAATCCTGCTTCCATGTCGCGACTAGACACTCTGAGCAATACAGACTTCGCAGGGACCGCCAGTAATTATGAGAGCCTTGCTATAGACACAGCGAGAAAGCTTTTATTTGTTGCCGCCAGAACCAACAATAACAAGCTGTTTGCGATTGATTACTCAAACACCTCTAGCCTGTCGATCGTAGGAACTCTTACAAATGCGGCGCTTAGTGGCGGCACAGTTGTTATCAAATAGGAGGAATCGTGTACCTTAAACAAGTTAACGACACCGAGGTAGTCTTTCCGTATACGGTGCGGGAATTACGCACTGAAAACCCTAAGACATCATTCCCTGCTGAGATGTCCGATGAGATTCTCGCAAGCTGGAGCGTCTACCCTGTTACTGTCGCAGACAAGCCATCGCTTGCGCACAATGAGGTAGCAGAAAGACAGGCAACGCCAATAGAAACAGATGGAGCGTGGTCTGTGGGCTGGGCCGTCCGCACGTACTCAGATGACGAAATCGCCGCTATAGCTGTTACTGTGAGGCGTGAGAGGGGCGAAAAGCTCAAGGATTCTGACTGGACACAGGCGAATGATTCGCCGCTGACTGACGCCAAAAAAACAGACTGGGTAACGTATCGCACAAGTCTTCGCAATGTGCCATCACAGAGCAATTTCCCTACGCAGGTGAATTGGCCGACAGAGCCGTCCTAAGCGGTTGATGTCGTGGTAAAATGTCTAAAGAGGGCGCAATCGAAAAATGCTCGATCCAATCACAGCGGCGGCAACAGCCACAAGGGCCTACGCGACGGTGAAGGCATTGGTTACGGCGGGTCGTGAGGCGCACGACGGTATGGGTCAAGTGGCTAACTTCTACGGTGCGGCATCCGACGTCTTATACGCCGATAAGAAAGTAAAGAATGTATCCCCTTTTAAACGAATAGTCTTTTCTAAATCCGTTGAAGCTGAGGCGGTGCGCTTGTTTGCGCTTCGTAAAAAGATCGAGTCTCAGCAATCCGAAATTATCCAAATGATTAACTACGCCTATGGGGCGCAGGGGCTGACTGAGTTTAGGGAGTTGCGCAAGCAAGTAGCCAAAGAGCGTGAAGAAGCTGTATATCGTCAGATCGAGATGCGAGAAAACCTCATGTTTAGCGTGGGCATTTTCTTGTGTCTAGGCGTAATCAGCGGAATTGTGATGCTCATCTTTTCTTGACCATGTGATAAAATACTTCATCGGACATAGGAATAGGATGATGGAACTTGCAGAACAAGCTATTGAAAAGTTGGCACACCATGAAAAACTCTGTGAAGAACGCCTGCGCCGCCTTGATGAAAAAATGGACGCCGCACATAAGGACATCGCCAGTAACCGTAACGCTGTCTTTGCTCTGTATCCTTTTATCGTTGGCGCTGTTTTTCTAGCTGATTGGTTTAAGTAGTGTATCAATTCCACACAGAACACCCGACCCCGAATGTCTACTTAGACGTTGCCCGTGATGCCATCTCTAACTCTAAGATCGTGCATAAGTTCGGTGCTAACTTTGACATTGACCAAGCGACTGACCCTGAGAGTGTGTGGTCTGGTGGCGGCTTGTATCCGTGGGCATCACTAGCTACGGCACAGACTATCTACTGCCTAAGCACTAGCGCCAGCGACACAGCAGTGCTGACCTTAGAGGGTTTAGATTCTAGCTACCATGAGATAAGCGAGACGGTAACTCTAACCGGCACGTCTGCTGTTACAACTACCAATCAGTTTATTCGCGTATTCCGCATGACTTACGACGCAACTAACGTGGGCGACATCACAGCACGTACTGTGAGCGCGTCAGGAACCGTCGTAGCGCAGATAAACGTAGGGTATGCACAAACACTCATGGCCGTTTACACCGTCCCAGCGGGTTATACAGGCTATCTGGTGGCACTAGACTCTACAATCGACTCAACCAAGAACGCGCAGCTCATGATGTATCACCGCCTGTTTGGTAAGCCATTCAGAATTGCTCACATTGCGGAGACTGCCGGTCACTACCGATACGACTTTCACGCGCCTCTTAGAATCCCAGAGAAGACAGACATCGACATCCGCATCGATAATGTCAGCGGCAATGATGCGCGCGTCACAGCTAACTTTGACATCGTGCTAATTAGGGACTGATGTGATCGAATCACTGATAGGACCGGTCGCTGGATTGCTTGATAAGTTTATCGAGGACAAGGACCAGAAAGCTCGCATAGCTCACGAGTTAAGCACGATGGCAGAGCGCCACGCGCAAGAGCTTGCTAAAGCACAGCTAGAGGTCAACAAGGTAGAGGCCGCGCATAAGTCACTGTTTGTATCTGGATGGCGTCCTGCTGTCGGCTGGTGCTGTGTGCTGGGTATGACTGGCAACTTCATGGTGATACCCTTTACTAACTTTGTGCTGGCTTTGCTGGCTATCGAAGTAACCATCCCACTAATCGACCTAGAGACGATGATGCCGGTACTGATGGGTATGCTAGGTCTTGGTGCCATGCGCTCATACGAAAAAACCAAAGGCGTATCGAGAGAAAATTGATGTATAAGTTTTTTAAACAACACGAGTTTGACTGCACGCATACTGCCACTGGTGGCGATAAGATGGACCCTGCCTTTATTCACAAGCTTGATGAGTTACGTGAGCGATGTGACTTTCCGTTTAAGATTACGTCTGGCTGGAGAGATTTAAGCCATCCCGTGGAGTCTAAAAAAGAAAAAGGCGGCACCCATAATTTAGGTATTGCAGTAGACATTGCAGTATCTAATGGCGAGCAGAGAATGAAAATCGTGCGGGAAGCCTTGAGCATGGGCTTCGGTGGGATAGGCGTGTCACGGTCATTCGTTCACGTTGATATGCGGACCACTACACCCGTGATGTGGACTTACGGATAAAAAAATAACAAAAAAAGATACACACTTATCGTAAATGGTGTATTCTGACATTGTTCCATGTGGAACTTTGAAGGGAAAAGCACCATGCAAATCGCAATTCAAATCAGCAAACAGGTAGATGATTGGGACAAGTTCGTGGATGAGCTTGAAGCAATTGAAGTTACCGCGCGCGCTGAAGACTACGACTCAGAAGCCAAAGTCGTCACCATCCTTGTAGATCAAAACTCAATCGACGATCACTACCACCCTGTCGGCGGTCGCTATCCGATCGAGTTCGAGGGACGCAAAGAGTTCGTTGAAGAAATCGGCATCTGTGTACATTCGTGCAAGTGGCAAGATCACAACATCATCAATGCAGAGGAAGTCTGCGCAACATTAGAGGGGCTAGATTATGTCAATTAAATTTGTGGAGCCAAAGCCAATCAAGGCAGAGCTAATCCAAGAGCTAGACGGGCTGGTTGGTCAATTGCACAACCTTTCTATCCGTAAGCCAATGCCATTCCACGTTCAAGAGGCGGCAATGCAAGCGAGGATGGCTGACTTCTTAGAGCTGTCAGAGCAAGACTTTATTCGCGGCTGGACTGATTGCGAAGAAGGCATCGAGCATCGTGAAGGCAAGTCAGAGGCGTACAACACTGGTTACGCTGACTGCTATCAGTATGAAAACCAAGGAGGTCAGTAATGTCTGATGGCATCGTTAAGATCCACGGCAAAGAGTACAAGACGGTTGCAAAGCGTGTGGCCGACTTCCGTGATGCTTACCCTAATTACCGGCTAGTCACCGAGCTTGTATCGGCAGACGACGAGCGCGTGGTGATGGTTTCCAAGGTCTTTGATACTGACGACCGGCTTGTCTCTACCGGCTGGGCAGAAGAACGCAGGGACGCGTCTAGGCTACACACTACCAGCAGTCTTGAAATCTGTGAGACATCAGCTTGCGGCAGGGCAGTCAGTTTGCTTCACCGTGACTTAATGGGTACAGAGATAGCCAGTGCTGATGAGGTGGCTAACGCTATCACACAGCAGAATGACGGCGAGTTCATCGAGTACATGGCACTTGTTCGCGATCACTTTGACTGGGTCATGTATGCCAAAGAAGCAATCGCCAATGAGGATTGGCAATCACTGGCCGGTATATGGGGCGACATTGACCACGACACGATGGCTCAGTTGTTCCGCGCGCCGACTAAGGGCGGCATTTTTACAACCACAGAGCGGGCGGCCTGCAAGGGTAACGACGCATTCAACCAAGCAAGAAAGGAGTTAGCAACCAATGGAGTATGACAACACCAACCGAGGCGTTCTGTTCAAGAATG
>JAAHTH010001294.1_pt1 | contig 15834 bp, 27 predicted proteins | sample 6116091 | NCBI WGS metagenome assembly JAAHTH01 (sample SAMN13939990, study PRJNA603662) | sponge metagenome | isolation source: marine sponge | host: Mycale hentscheli | place: New Zealand | collected 2006 | reverse complement strand
GGTATAACATCGAGTGGCTATACCATTGTTTGGTGGTCCTCTATAGCGTCCATACCCCTATTGTATATATCTTGTGCTATAGCCTTATGCTCTATAGGTGCATCATACACTATATTGTCCATCAACATCTTTAGGTCCTCTATAGTCTCTCGTTGTCTATCGGTATTAGTATTGATGTTGTATAGGGCACTAACACCGTGCTTATATACCTTATGTTGTATACCATCTAAATAGGTGTCCTCTAACACGAGGGCATTAACGGTATCGAGAGTCTCTATAGCATTGCTTATATATAAATCGTTCATATATATATTTAGACGTACGCCGCCGATACCCATCTCGTATACGCACAACTATACATTAATATGTTGGTATGCTATATATAGACACCCTCTCTCCCATTGTCTAACCCTATTGTATAGGACTATTGATGTCTTACCTTAATAGGGGGTTATTGACCTTATATATGGGTCTATAGACTTACTCGTTCCCTTGCATCATCGAGGGCACATTTAACATACATCTCCATTGATTTAGTGGCCACGTGCTTGATGGTTTCCCATTTTTGGGTTGCTAACATTAACTCTTGTGTTGTGATGTTGTCTATACGGGTGATATTTAGTATATCATTTAGCTTGCTCTCCATATAGTATATAGTCAACTATCGGACCTATAGCAACTATAGTCTATTGATTTGATCTTATAGGGCCCTATAGACAACCCACCTCTTTTAATATAGTGGTGATGTTATATATGGTGGTGTTGTATTTTTTAGCTATACTATATATGGTCATACCCTCGTTGTATTGTCTAACCACATTTGGTATACCCTCTTCGCCACCTATATACGCTAACCTTGTTCGTCTCTTACCGGCAACTATATTGGCTCGTCTCTCTTCCGTCCATTTACGACCTCTTGATTTTAGACCTATTTTGCGTTTAGTCTCTTCCGATAGCTTACGACCCGATAACGCTTTCGATACCGATTGTGATATTAACCTTTTCGTTTCCTCGGTATGTTTCGTTCCCGCATCCATATTAATAACTCCCCGGTGGTAGGTATCTCCATACGTATTGGTTATATTTACCCTCGGTTCCGCATCCGCAACCGGGTTCGTTGCCCTCGTAGCCCTCGTCATTTGCCGGGTCATATTGTGGTTTATCGGGGTCATATACATCCGTTGAACCATCCGATAAATATACGATGTTCTTCTCGACATCATACCCGACGATATGTGGGTCCGGTATTGGTTGTTCGACATCAACAACGAGATCCTTATTAACATTTAGGGCATCGCTTTTGTCGTGAACATTTAACATACGAAATACGAACGAGTCCTTATTTGATGCTATTGTTGCTAACACGACCATTGCACCGGCTATTGTTACCGGGTTCGCATTGATTGATGCTTTCTCGCTTACCTCGTTGTTGTATGTTGCCGTGTATATTGTTTGACCCTCGTCATTTAGGGTCTTTGTGATTGATTTAATATTGTCGCTCGTGTATGTTACCTCGTCAACATCGGCACCGATTGATGTGATATGGGCCTTGGTTGGTGTTCGATACTCGTCGACGATAAATTGTATTTGTGTTGATAACGAGGCTATTGTTGTTTTTAGGTCATCGATGCTCGTTGTATGGTTATCGATTGTTGTTCCGAACGTTGTTTCATCTTTATTGAACAACATATTCTTATATTTGATACGTTGAACACCCCCATCGGTTCCGTCGGGTATTACCGCTAAATCATCCCCATCATTGAACTCGTATATTTGATTTAACTCTTTTAGTGACCATACGAGGTTCTTACCATCAACGCACGGCATCTTATTGTTCCTTCCTCTTACGGTTGATGGCCTTTTGATTTGCCTTGGCTTCGTGCCTATCTCTTATCTTAACACCACGTTTTAATAGGGCATTGACGATTGGCTTGTTTGATAGTTTTAACTCTTTACGTAGCGTGTATATTGATGTGCCATTGTTATATCTCTCCACCATTGTGTCTAACTCATCATCATCGAACTTGACCTCGTATTGTTTTGTTCTTGCTTTATACATCTCTTCCTTATTACGTTTGATACCCTCCGCCTCGAGGAACCTATTAACCACACCGAGATTGACGTGCATTAATCTTGATATACGCCACGAACCATACATATCATTTAGGTATAAATCCTTGATCTCTTGTTGCTCCTCTTGTGATAGCACCCTTACTCGACCATCTTTAGTATTCTCCATCTTGTATAACGACATACATATATTTATACACCGCACATACATTCCCACCCCTTATACCCTTTTTATCAACTATAGACCTATAGACATTGCAACACCCTATATAGGGAAAACGAAAAAACTATATAGGGTGTTGGTTATGTCCGACTATTGATTGATCAACTATAGGTGCACGAAAACCTATATGTTCGGTGATCAACCTTTTAGGAAAACTATTTTAGGTAGCCACATTTGTATGCCGCAACGATATGTGTTACCGACAACACACCCTCTTTGTGTAGCATCTTATTTAGTGGTGCGTGGGACACATCGAGTAGCTTGGCGATTGTATTACGAGACATACCCTTTTTATACCACTCTTTGGCTTGCATTGTCTCTTCCGTTGTCCACTCTCTAACTCTTCGGTCCTTTGTTGAACGAGGCAACATTGTCAACCGGCTATTGACTCTCTCTCTCGTAGCAACACGCATTGTGATCTCTCGTCCATCCTCGATGTGTGGCTTGATGTCATTGATTACACCGCGTAGTGATTTAGCAACTCTCTTTTTTGATTGCTTGGTGGTTGCTTGCTTGGTTGTGTTGTTTGATTTGTTTTTATTACTCATTGTTCTTTTTGGTTGTTATATATAGTATGGCCGCTTATGGGCATTAGTCAACTATATATTGTGATTTTTATTGGGCATTTAGCTCCTTGAACCTCTTAACCATTGCTTCGACCTCTTGTTGTTCGAACCATTGATCAACTAACCATCTTGGGGCATTGGTATTGGCGTTGATTACGGGCTTTGTTGTTTGTCGCCACCCACCACCGATATGGACATTGGTTGCGATCCATTTAACGATTGTGGCGTTACTCTCTATTTCCTTATTTAGCTCTTGTATAGTCATTGTATTGTTTGTTATTTTGGGAACACCTCGCTATAGCTCTTGGGCGTTGTCTCTTCGGCCATTGCGTGTATTGGACCATCATATAGCCCGGTTACCCACTCCTTGATATTGTTGATTGCCTCAACGTGGTATTTACGTTGCAACGTTTCGATGGTGTCGAGGTCCATCTTGTCGAAATCGTGCTTGTCGTTTTGCTCTCTTACTAACATTGCCATTGCGGTGATTACGTGATTGTTTGCTTCGCTTTCGATTTTAGTTCCTTTAGTCATTTTGGTTTTTGGTTTTTGGTTTTTGGTGTTGTGATCGAGGTTGATTGTTTCCCCCTCTCTCTATATATAGTATAGCATTGTTCCTTATGGGCATCAACTATTTTGTTGTGTTATTTTAGGGCTTAATCATATTGAACCATAACCCATATCTCGTTGGTTTGGGGGTATCATTTAGCACGGGTTCCTTATCTCTTAATCTCTCTCGTTCGACTTGCTCGTGATAGACAACTAACATACCCGTGATTGTTGAACCCACCATTGTGCCTATAACTAACCCCACACACATTGCTATTGTGATTCGATTGAACATTAATCTTAACATTGCTTTAGTATGTGATGTTGTTTAGTTCTTCGAGAGTGAACTCGGACCATATTGTATTGCCATTAACATTGTGCTTATAGACATCAACACCCTCGGGCATCTTAATCTTATCAACATATGTTCCCTTTAATACGAGCTTGGTATAGCGGGTGTCGTAATCTTCGCCGGCGATACCCCATTTGAACACGTGATGGCTATTGTCGTATACCTTAACATTAACACCATTACGTTTAAATAGCATTGTTGTTGTTTTGTCCGTTGATCCGATGTTGTTGTCCATTGTATTGTTGGTTCTTATTTCCTCTTACACGATTAATATGGCTCCATTTGTGATAGGGTCAACACCTATTTTGGTATTTAGGGAAAAAAAACGAGACATCTTGCGATGCCTCGTGCTTGGTTGTTATGTGTGCTCTTGTTGTTTATGTTGTTTGACCGTATTTGACAACCTCGTCGTATATGTCCTCTAACATATTGGACAACATCTCGTATGCCTTGATAACACCGTTACGTCTAAATACCCACCCTATTGCGGCTTCGAACTCGTTATTGTCGCATTTTGAACCCGTATCGATATGGTAGTCGAGTGTTGTTCTCTCGTGGGTTGATAGCTTGTATACCTTGGTGCTAAATACACCATCGTATACTCTTGTGATTGATTCCCCATATACACTAACTAACATTGCCACCTTGAACGCATTACCATTACGGTCGTTATCGGTATTTAACTTGACCTTGAACGGCATTGCCATCAACGCGGCCATCTCGGTGTTGATACTATTTTGCAACTCGGCAACATCGTCTTGGTTATAGTACCCCTCCTTGATGTTGACCCTATAGTGTTGTGTGATATCCTTAATAGTGTTGTGTGTGACGAGGTTATCTCTTGAACTCTCAACATTGATTTTATTGACCCATCCATCGGGTAGGTCCACTAACCATTTATCGAACGTATCTTGGTGTTGTGATACCACCTCCTCGTTACATTTTAGACCCACCTTGTATACGGTCTCTTGATCCCATCGTCCACATCGTACATATGGGTCGGCCCATACCGTGTTTTTGGTGACATACTCTTGTTTCTCGTTTGCTCTCGCAACGACCATCTCCTTTTGTTTTGCTAACGTTTCCATTATTCTATTTTGTTTGGCTCTCGCCTTGTTATGCCTCTCGGCTATATATATTGTAGCTTATACTCTCGTATAGGCAACTATTGTTTAGGGTTTATTTTTAACCTCTCCATTTATTAAATCCTTGCATATATGCATTCTTGTTCTTGTTGAACTCCTCTCTTGTGGGCATTGTTGCTAACGCTTCCTCGATGTTGGTGTTTAATCTTAACGGGTGCTCCGATTGCTTAAATCGATGGTTGGTTTTTTGCCATCCATATTCGAGATATTCATCGAGGGGTTGTTGTTGGGGCAACTCTATTGGTTGATACCACTCGAGGAACGGCTTTTGATCGGTGATTGCGTGTTGTACGAACCTTGCACATAACTCAACTATTGATGTCAACATCTTTGGGTCCTTGGTACTCTTGAACGTACGGAACTCCACGGTGCCTCTCTCATTCTTAAATAACGAGTAGCCATTGATACCATATCTTCGTATTAGGAAACTATAGTACTCTCCATTGTTCTTAACACCATATGCTCGTCTAACCTCTTCGCGTGTTGTAGCATTTTGTGTAGCCTCGAACACACGTTGTGGCATTAGCTTATTTGCACTCGTCATCATATTGTTTAACGATGTGCTTATACCCTTATACCTTTTAACATTGGTGATGGTATCTCTCCATTGTTGTTGGTTATCATATAGGTATCGGAAAAACCTCTTTAGTGTGTCTAAATCATTTAGCTCATCGCAACTAACGTGTATATGGGTTGCACAACGATAGTTTGGTGTTGCCGTACCTATTGTATTAACGATATCATTAACATTGTCTCGGAAATCATTGATGCTATAGACGGGTTGTGTATTAATCTCGGCACCTATCTTGTGGTATTTACCTTTAGGGTCGATAGCATAACCATTCGAGGACACAACGGTATAGTCGAGGTTATCATATTTATTGTTATGGGGCAACTCTATATTACGATCAACATCCCCGAGCTCTAACTCCGCGCCGAACCCCATCTTGATTGTCTTGTCTAACATAACCTCTTATTGGCTTGATGTTTCCGGCAACGCATCATTGACGAGCATATATGCATCATCATACTCCATATCGAACTCGTTGATAACCATTGCAACCATAACGTGATACGATTTGCCTTTGGCTATTAACCTATCAACATACTCTTGGGGCTTACTAACATCCATATTAATATTTATATCGACCGGCTTCGACCCACCCCATTTATGGTATTTATATCAACTAAATATGTCCTCGAGTTTTGATTGGCTTGGTGTTTGTTTGGTTGGTACCACCTTAATAGCTCTCTTATGTTCGTTACGTTCCTCTCTTGACATTTTAGACCATATCTCTTTTTCCTTTGATGTCATTGGTGGGTGTGGTTCGTCAACGGCATATGCTAAATACTCTTCCTTATCATCCCCATCATACCACTCGTTATCCTTTTTTAGTTGTGCCATACTATCGGTCAACCATTTGTATGTTCTCTTATGGGCTTTGATTACGGCATCCTCTCCGACATCTCTCTTAAATAGGTTCTCTTGTTGTATAAATAGTTTGCTTGTATCCTTATTGTTCTTAACGAGGAACGGGAAATCGGAACCTATAGCCCATTGTGTGCATCTTGCCATTGCCTCGGCTTTATATGGGTAGTGAACCGATGTGTCGAGTATTACATTGTGCATTGTATTAGCCATTGCAACGGCACTATCAACTATACCCATCGCGTGTGCGTGTCTATAGGCGGGAAAATAACATAACCCTCTTGTACGCATAACGGTATTGTATTTTTTAGGCTTATTACTAAATCCACCTTGACCGAAATCGCCGGCGTGGTTGACTATAAATCTTTTATCGCCGTGCTTATGGGCATACCATCCGACTTGGCTTGGGTTTGATGCCGAGTTGTTGATAGGGTCGCCTTGCATATGCATTGAACATATAGCACCCTCGGGCATACTATTTAACCATTTATTGATTTGATTACCATCGCCATTACCATAACACATACCACTATTAACCTTACCATCTCTTAACCACCACCCACGATGTGATGCTATCTTAATACCGTGACACAACCCACCATTAACGAAACTCTTGCTTGGGTCATTAACATCTAAATCAACATTGACCATATCGGTAGCATCGGCCTCGTCGACACCCATTAGGACTTGAACGCCTATATGTTGACATTGTGGGTTTGCCCTATTTAGCTCCACGAGGGCATCATAACCATCTCTTGGGTATAGCACGAGGTTGACATCGATACCATTTAGCTTTTCGAACGCCACCATCTCTTCGATTGTTGCCTCGATAACCTTGCTTGATTTCCTTGATGTTGGGAACACATTTAGGTTTGTGTGTATGTCCACCTTTTTATAGTCTATATTGTCCATATTAATATTTACGTCATCGCACGAGGACCGCGGTGGTATTCGGCCGATTGTTGGACAACATAAATAGACACCACCCCATTACGAGGTGATGCCTTATTTTACTATATTATGGACAACTAAATCTTATTCCTCGTCATCGTCATCCCCACCCCACATCTTGGGACCCACGTGGTATATTAGCTTATCGAACATCTTAACACCCACTTGGTTGCACATATGTTCTAAATCTTCCCCGATCTCGGTCTTAAATCCACCCTTCTTCGCCGGCGTTGGTGACCATCCGAGCTCGGGGGGTCGGTTATTAAATCGTTTTGATTGCTCCATTACTAACCCACAACGTTGACCATATAGTGCTTCGGCATATTGTGTACGTGTTTTTGCATTGGCTAACACCTTGCCCATTACCATATAAATATCGTGCCATAAATCGCTCTTGATCTTGGTACCCTCTTCGTGTGCCGTGTCTAACATCTCGTGTAGGGCATCCATTGTTGGGTTGATACACCATTGCCACATCCTATTGTCGTGTATCTCTTGACATTGTATGCCGATCTCTTCGATCTTATTAGCGAAATCGATCATTGAACGCTTATATGCATCCTCGATACCATCAACGATTTCCTTCTTATGCTTAACTAACTCTTGGGGTGTGATGTTTAGGCTATTTAGGTATGTGTGTGCCATATCTCCCTCGGTGTATTCTTGCGGTATACCGAACCCACATCGTTTGATAACATCTTCGTAGGCTCTTGATTTCATTCTCTTGGACATTGTGTTGTTTTGGTTTTTGGTTTTTGGTTTTTGGTTTGATTGATGGGGCATATTACCCCCTCTCTCTATATATAGTATAGTATAGTTCCTTATGCGGGCAACTCTTAATAGTCGATTTGTTGCCCCGTTACCTTTTTGTATTTGGCTATTGCCTCGATGCTATATGGTGCCTCGTTATAGTGCGAGTGCTTATTGATAACGTCGACGATATTGATATTGTCGTTGGTTGGGAAATAGTTTAGTTCGAACATCTTGTTGATGTGATTCCCTTGTTGTTTGATCTTTAGGGTATAGTATGTCTCGAACATTGTTGTTGCGGTTATTGTTTCCATCTTACGTATTGTGATGTCTTATTGTTGTATGGGCAACTCTTATTTACATTTAGTTGACTCTCTCTTGTCTCTCTTGCTTGATACGTTGATCATCCTCATACTCGCATTGATTTAGGTTGCCCCATATAACGAGGGTTCCTATCAACACAACCACCATCTTAATAACCATTTTTGCTTCGTTGTCTATCTTCATCGAGGACATTGTGGGTGCTTATAGGGCATTTAGCAACACCTATTTACATTTATTTTTAGGTATTAATCATCCTATTAACCCTTGCACAACCCACATCTTGTTCCTATATTGTGGTGACTATTCTTGTGTTGGGGACCATTGTTGTTGATTTCCTATACTATAGTCTAAATATACGTATGGACTTGTATAACCCACCGGTGTATGTTGATCTTGATGGTCTTGATTTTGATAACCTATTTGATTTCCTTGACAACTAACACACCACACTAACCTTAAATATTTTACGAGAGGTTCTTTCGTTGTTGTTGTTTGCCTCTCGTTTAACGACCACCCTTGTCTTTTGTATTCTATAGGGGTGGTCGTTTTTTATCTCTATAGACAACGATGCCTCGGTGTGGCACGGGGAAAACCATTTTAACCCCACATACACCGAGACATCTTAACCCTTGTTTATGGGAAATATTACTCTTGGTCCTCGTTGATAAATAGTTGATCGGGTATATAGTATACCTTGTTGTATGCTTCGGTCAACGTCTCGGGACTCTTGTGATTGGACATATTACCGATCAACATCTCTTCGTATGGGTGTGTTACGATACCATTCTCGTTGATTGTGCCCTCGCATACTAAATCGTATAGGTTGCTCTCGTCAACTCTTGTTGTATCCTTATTGCCCTTGGTATATGCGTTATATATTGATGTGTCGGTGTCCATACTCGTATATATTTAGTCTATAGTAGCAACATCTCTTGCTCGTATACATCCTCTATATTTTTAGCACGTTTAGCCTTATCCTCGGCATCTATACGTTCTTGGCGGCGTTGTTCGATGCCCTCTTGTATATCGACAACCTTGGCCTTACGATCTTGAACATCCTTTAGTTGCTTTAATAACTCTTGTTCGTCATCATCATATTTACGTTTGATATAGGCAACGGCATCGGCATATTTAATATGGTTGGGTGACTCTTTAACAACCTCGAGCATTAACTCTCTATCGAGTCTATAACCATTAACCTTTTCGAGCCATTTGTCCATTTCCTCGTCATCCTCCATATGCTTATCATACCATTGGTCATCGAGTTCCTCGTATGTCAACGTTGACTCGTTTACATTACGTTCGTGTATGGCGTGTCTCTTTAACTCGTGCTTAACGATTTCTTTAATACTCTCGAGTGTGTGTTGTGCGAACTCGGACAACCTCGATTCCTTATGCTTAACCTCGTCGACGATATCATCTATACGTTGACGACACTCATTGATCATATGGGTGCGCATCTCATCATTGGTGTATGGGTTTGATTTTTCGATATCGAGGACATCTTGTCTCTCTTTTAATAGTTTAGTTTCCTTTGCCTTATCGATATCTTGTTGGGTGATCTTGGCATTTGATACCATTCGTTCCCATAACGTTCTTTGCTCTCCGATACCCATTTGACGGGCCATACTCTTATCATACTCGTGCTTATGTGACATTGTATTAGTATTTAATAGTTGATGTTTAATAGTTGACATTACGCATTGTCTTATCAACGTGTGCTGCGATGTTGGTTGCGAGGGTGCTTAATCTCTCTTGAACATTTGGGTGATCGAACATTGCCTTAACGAACGATGGGTCATCGAACATATTAATAACGGCTTGTGCATCGGGGCTTAATACCTCTTGTGTGGTATCCTCTTGTGGTGTATTTTCGTTTAACATAAATCTTATTGGTTGATTGTTTCGATGGTTACGATTGTGCCTTTAGGCCATTTTTGCTTGTTATGGGAACTCTTGACAACGTGTTGTTCTCCTTGCTTTAGTTGTTTGATAACATTGTGCAACCCTATTGTATTAACACATTCCTTATATGGTGTCTCTCCTTCGAACACATACTCTTGAACATCGCCATTCCTTAACGTTGCCTTAACCTTGATTGCCTCCCATTTATGGTTCTTGTCCCCCTTACGTGACTCGGCCCACTCTCTCTTTTCCTCTTCGGTATGGTTGGCGTGTCTCTTTAACATACCCTTGGACATTGATTGCTTACGTGATGCACTCTCTTCGGGGTCTTGCCATCTCTCGTGTGCACGTTTAGCTTGTCTATCTCGGAACTCTTGACCTTCGGTTGATTCGAGCCATACTAAATATTTGGTTGATCGTCGCATTGCTTACTCGTTATTGATTAATCGAGGACAACCGCCATATAACCCCATCTTTGTAATTACGCATTTGCTTTGGCCGAGGTATTGGTTATGGCGATTGCCCTTGTATTAATATTTAGTCCCGAGAGCTCTTTTTAACACATAAATCATCTAACTAAATCATATATTTATTGATAAATATAGCGTATAGGTTGTGATGCCATATACGCTATATTTGTTTAGGTCGATTGTCCGATATAGACCTTAAATCTTATTTTAAATATTTGGTGAACGCATTGGCATAACCCTCGACCATTGTTTTCTCTTGAACGAGATCAACGTGTGGTTCGGGTGTGATGCCCCATTGGCTATTTTCCTTAACGATACCTTTCTTTTTAACCTTTTCCTTTTCGAGCTCTTTACCCTTTTTATTTGGTTTTAGCTTACCGAATTTAGGTGGTTTGATTTTAGTTTCGGCATCCTCGACACCGGCTTTAGCTTTAGCCATCATACGGTCGTGTTGACGTTTGTTTTTTTCGTCCCACTCGGCATCGGTTTTGGTTCTTGTATCGTGATTAAATCCGGCGTGTGCGCTTGTGTATGCTTTCTTATCTTGCAACTCTTTTTGTGCCTTTACACCATCGCCCGGTGTATATTTTCGACCGGGTTTTAATAGTGATTTTTTATGGGTGACCTTAACATCCTCGGCATCCTCGCCCTCGGCATCCTTCTTAATAGCACGCTTAATACGTTTAGCATATTTAGACATCTTTGGTTTATCATCGTGTTCCTCGTCCTCGATGTCGTCGTGATCTTCCCACGGTGCTTGTCCGAGACCTTGTTCTTTAGCAACATCAACGATTTCCCTTGCTTTTTCCCACGCATCGTGCTCTTGATCTTGGGCATCGTCGTGTTCCTCGTCCTCGTGGTCTTCCGATAAATCATTGTTCATCTTATCGACCTTGGACATTTCCTTGGTGTATGGGTTTGATTTCTTTTTAGCCTTTTTAGCTTTCTTTTCCTCGTCCTCTTTATCGTCGCCCATCATACCGGCCGCGGCACCACCGATTGCGGCACCCGCACCCGCGGCTAACCCACCGGCTAACGCGGCACCGGCTTTAGCGGCACCACCGAGTACGGCTCCGGCACCTCTTGCAACGGCACCCACACCTCTTGCGGCACCACCCACTAACGCACCGATTGCCTCGTTGATTTGTTCTTTATCGGTTACATCTTGAACACCGATATCTTTTAACCATTGCTCTTGTTCCTCTTGTGACATTGCTTTAATCATTGCCTTTAGTTCGTCGATGGTCATACGCTTATCCTCTTTTTCCTCTTTTTCCTCTTCGTCGCCGGCTATTGCCGAACCTACCGAACTAACCACCTTACCCGGTATTGATGCAACATCTCCCACGGCCTTTAGTGCATTACCACCCGCTTTGGCGAGAGAGGACATAACACCTTCTTCGATTGATTGACCGGTATAGTCGCTCTTAATAGCCTCGAGTATGTTCTTGGCATTAGGTGCTTGTGATTTATTAATAGCATTGTCATATAGGCTATCGAACGTCTCGTTTAGCTTATCTTTCTTTAATAGACTCTCTAACTCGGCATCTTGATCATCGGTTGGGTATTCCTTTTTATCTTGATCTTGTTCGTAACATTTAGGGCATTCCTCGTTGTCGCACCATTCGTCATCGCCCGCCTTACATTCGGCTTTCTCGATTTCCTCGTCGGTTGGTGTATTCTCTAACCCGAGACTCTTTAAATCATCCTCGGTTGTTTCGTCGAACGATTTAGCATACTCGCCGTGTTCTTGTGTTTTTAGGTATTGTGTGCCATATGTTGGTTTCCCATCTCTCGACTTACCCATTGTTTGATTGCGCATTGATTCGATGGCATTGGTGGCCTCGCTATTACCGAGGTTCTCGTTGATTACCTCTTGAACGGCCTTACCGAACGTTCCCTTATCGTTGCTATTGATTGCTTTTTTAGCATTTAAATCGAACATTGAACGCATTTGTGATTGGCGAACATAACGATCGATGGACTCTTGATTAATATTAATACCGGACATACACTTATTTAATCTATTTAGCATCATTTAGGGGGCATTTTAATACATTTATATCAACTCTTTTTGTTGATCCACCGTCTCTATAACATAAATATTAGTATATGCCATCAACACATACTAAATCGAGGGAACCCTCGTATCGATATATCATTAGGAACCGGACAACATTGGACGAGTATCTTAAATCCCATTCTCCTATATGTTACTCTTGCCACGACAACGTGGACCTTATTGAACATTTTAGTGTTATTAACGAACATACTAACGAGGAAACGTTTGTGTGTATTGATTGTTTAGACTTATGCACCTCTACTCGTTGTTCGTTTAGCCCTTACGATGTTGATTGGACACAACGGAAATACCTTAACCGCCTTCGTGCATATCATTGTGCATTTGATGGTGATTTTTTTATTACGGCATTCCCCGGTCAACGTTATAGACTTGACACTAACGACCCATCCTATAACCACCACTATAGCTAACTCTTATGTTTAATCATTTATCCATCTCGGGCCTCTTGGCTTATTTCGGTGTTGTTATTGGTGGTATTAATATGCCTATTTTATTTTGTCTTGGTGCATTGACCATAACCACTATTGCTCTTTATAGACGTGAACGAGAGATTTCGAGACTCTCTAACGATGTTGATGCTTTAACACGATTTGCCGAAAACGTATCTATTGAACACGATAGACATCTCGGGCTTTATTTAGCCGCCCATTTAGACTCGTATAGACAACCGGGTGTTGATTTATCCGAGGCATATCAACGTTGTCTCGATGCTTATTACCACCATATTGACTAACATTTTTATTTGGACATAACATATTTTAGTGCCGTTGTGCTTGTGGGTTTTTTTGGTCTCTAACCCCATTGGTGCAACGGCACTATTTTGTTATACCATATTGATATAGTTGTCGCATTTAGCAACACCCATAAATCGTTTTAGACCATTGACATACTCTCTTGTTGCTCTACGACCTTGATCGTTATTGTCGAACCTCTTAATAACGGCACGATTGGTGATAACGGCACCCTCTTTTAATAGTTTATTTAGGGCATTGGTTCTTGGTGTATAACCCTCTCTTAACTCGTATGGTTGTGCTTGTGGGCTTATACGATAGCCTATATATTGTTTGACCTTACCATTAACATTTATTGATAGCTTGTATGCATATGGTTGGTATTTCCTTGTTGTATATTTTTTATTCTTGATTGACATAAATCTTATTGTGCTACGTATACGGGTGTGATATGGGCTATTGTTGCACCTTGATGGTCCTTGATATATTGCTCGGCATACTCTATAGCACCCTTACCGGCGAACGTTATTACTCTACCATTGCTCTTACGTATTGTTACACTCTCCTCCACCATCTTATCGAAATACCTCTTTGACATCCTATTTATTTAGTTGGCCATTGACTATTTGCAACATAAATACATATAACGCCATCAACCATTCGTTATTCGTTCATACTTGGTCGATGGTGTCGTATTACTATATTATTATATATCCATATAAATCTTACCCACCCCTTTGATATTGCTCGTTATACGTTGATGGTATTTACGAGTCTATTTCTAACTTCTATATCGAGGGGGTGGGTATTTTTATTTTAGTCTTGTTCGAACCATACATCGAGTTGCTCTACACTAACATTTTTTAGTGTATTTTGATCCTCGTCATTTGATTTTGCAACCTCTTGACTCTTATCTTGTATGTCCTCGTGTATTGGCTTACGACGTGTGATACGATAACCATCATTGATTAGGTGTTTGATCTCGCTTGATGCCTTGCCCTCTTGGGTCATTACATCTTTGTTATCATTGCCTTTGTTTAGGGTCCATACGTATGCTACGTTCTTTTTAGGTGTATATATTTCGTTCATATGTTTATTTTTTGGTTTGTGTTTTGTATTTTGTGGACAACACCTTATTGTGTTTAGCCCATAAATCTTGCTTGTCTACCTTGGGTATAGGTGCCGTCAACATTAATCTCTTAACATTGGTTACTAAATAGCTTAATATACGATCTCCGAACACATCTCTTGCACCGATGTCTACCATTGCACACATCTTGCCGGCCTCGTCCATCATTTCCTTGGACCTATACGATGTTTCCATATCGTGTATATATCTTGCAACCGCCCACTCTTTGGTGAACGAACACATATCGATATTGACCTCGAGTATATGTGGGCACGTTGCCGTTGCACTCTCTTTGATAAATAAATCTCTATCCTTTAGCACCCTTAACCATTTAGCCATAAATCGTACCGATGTTCCTCGTTGTTGTGCACATTGTTTAGCTATTGCGTGGGTCAACGTTTGATTCTTAACCTCTTGTTTTTTAGGTTGTGGGTTCTCTTGATTACGTTTATCTCGTCTTGCCCTATATTGCTTACGATTGTCTCGCATTTCCTCTCTATATTGATTACGGAAATACTCTTTACGTTTTTTAGTTTGATTGGACATTGTATTACTCTACGGGTTTGTTTTTTGGTGGTCTACCCGGTCCTCGTTTTTTAGTCATACGATGTTTTTTAGGGTATTCGTATTCCTCTACGATGGGCATTTTGATTGTGTATACTCTACCACGGCCATCTCTTACGGTCCTATATTCGAACTCTTTAGGCTCGCCGACGGTTGGTATTACCTCGTCCTCTTGATTGTGTGTATCTTGATCTTGTGACATTGTTTTATATGGTTATGTTTAATAGTTCTTGTTCCTTGATGTTGTCGAGGTTCTTGCTTGCTTGCATTGCCTCTTGTTCGTTGATTCTCTTATTGGTATAGTCATCGAGTATTTGTTTACGTTGCTTGGCTATATGCATCTTAATACGTCCCTTATACTCTACGATCTTATTAACGAACCTTATTACACTATCCTCGTCATATTTAGTATATAGGGCATCGATAACCACTTTACGTGCCTTGAACTCGTCCCATTGTGTTACGGTGTGGTGATAGTATTGGTATGCCTTTTCCCCTTTTTGTGGTGGGTTGGCCATTGTCTTAACCTCGAGTGCATATTCGGCATCAACGAGCTTACGTTTATCTTGTGGTGTTATATTCTTGGTCATATT
>JAAHTH010002123.1_pt1 | contig 15842 bp, 24 predicted proteins | sample 6116091 | NCBI WGS metagenome assembly JAAHTH01 (sample SAMN13939990, study PRJNA603662) | sponge metagenome | isolation source: marine sponge | host: Mycale hentscheli | place: New Zealand | collected 2006 | reverse complement strand
TGTTAGATCAACCAGGTTATTGGCCACAAAAAAAACCGACCTGCAAAGGTCGGTTTGTAGTGGTTGGATTGGTTTTAGATTATCGCTGCCAAAATCCAGATTGCAACGAAAGCAAGTGCCGCGATGATCGCGCACAGTAAATCTTTAATCATACAGAAATAGCCTTTGTTGCCGATTTGGTTTGGTAGCCATGCACAGGAATCGAAATGGATCGGGCCCGTTTACTGGTGCCCGAACACAATTGACATTGTGAGCATGTGACACCACGAGATGAAGGGCAATCTGTCAAGCCTTCTGGTATGGTGTCAGACGGTGAACGCGTAACGAATGCACGAAACCCTTTTGACAATGCTTCGTGCATGTTTGAGGGTTCACATGAGGCCATGAAATAATGAGCGTATTTTTTAGCCTTGGTTTGGCTCATTTGGTGCCAGTCATGGAAATACCCAGTCCATCCACTTGCGTTGTCTGCAATTAATTTGACGAGAGATAAAGGAATCATTGAAGGGTTGCCATAGGCACCAAATCGAACAAATTTACCTTTGACAAGGTCCACAATTTGTTGCCGGTTTTTGGCCCTTGGTTTTTTGCCTGCCCATGCTGATTTTTGGATTGCGTCCACATAGTAAGATCCCACATAACAACCATGATTTGAAGCTAAGGGACACCCTTTGCATTGGGTTCTGGCGTCGTTGCCATTCCTGCGTGATTCGGTGACCGTTTCAGACTTTGGAACAATCCAAATTTGAATTGCCTTTCCTATTTTTCGATTACCTGATTTTTCAGTAGCAATCACTTGGATTTTGCTCGTTTCGTGTATAATCATGCGTCGTTCCTCCCTAGTTTGTAAATAGTCGCCGCTCTATCAAATTCGACCTCCAATTGCTCAAGGATTATATCACTAGCCAATGATTCGATCATTGCGTCCAACGTCAATGATTCCTCAATACACCAATCTTTTAATTGTTCCATAGTGTAATATTTTGAGCTGTCATGAATCCTGAACCATTGCAGGAATTCCCATGCGAAATGAGAATCCTCTGTCAACTCATTGACATGACCTTGCCAGTGTTTCCTTGGGATTGTAATCAGGATTTTCCCTATCAATGCTCTGTATTTTTCTGCGTTCATTTTGGTTTTTTTGTTTTGACAAAAAACGGTATTTTGTCGATTCGAGAACAATTTAGTCTAATTTGTTCGACATGTCAAATTTATTTATTTCACCTGATTTTGAACGTAAACCGTTGATTTTCAACAGGTTACCTTAGGTTCCCGCCAGGGAAACAAGCAGCAGCAGCAACGTGCTGTGTATCAAGCGTTTAAAAATAAAAACACACAAAAGAAAAAAAACAGGGTTGACGGGGTCTAAAAAGTATGGGATTAGTTTTGTCGAACAATTAACAAACTAAAACTATGAATTACATTAAACAACTCCAAACGGATCGCGACGATCTGCAAGCGCAAATCGAGCGCATCGCAGAGGCAGCAAATGACCTGCTAAACTACGCACATTCCGACAAGTTTTGCGGTGACGGTGCCATCGGCACTTACATAGCGAAGCAGGACGTACTCGAACGGACCAGATTAATCCTTAACGAAATAAACTTATGATCGATCCCACTTGCAGAGGCTACTACATCACACTAAGTGAATCCCGACCAAATCCACCTGCAACCCAGCATACTTTTAGAGTCGAAAAAGCTGATGATGATTATCACCTGCTCTGGCCAACCGCCAGCATCTCTCCGGTGGATGGGGAACTTAAAATATCGTTCACGTGGCACGACGAACCGGACCAGCACAAAGAGCGAATTGAGGCTTCGATTCGGGAGGCAATTATTGATCAGTGGCACCTATTTCAAGACCGGTTTTTAGACAAGGACGATAACCGTTCACAAGCCGGTTGCCCCACGAAAATCACGAAGTCCCAAGTGCAGGTGATCGTCGATAGAATGGGCAATACATCGCTTGAACAACTCATTGACGAGTTGCTTTTTGAACGTAGTCACCATGACCTGTTTGGTGAATTCTCGAAGGAGGAAATGATATGAATATTAGCCTAGAAGGTGTGACCAAATTGTATAATGCGATCCACCGTGAGCATTCAACCGTGACGGTCGAGAATATGATAGCCGCACTGGAATACGAATCCCGCAAGGAGTGGATCGATCCCGATGATTTATGGGACAAGCATTGTTTTGCGTTGGATGACAGACGCACTGTCATCGCGTGTGTCAAATCCATGTTGACTGACCAAGGATTTACCCCTGAAGAACCCTGCCCCGAATTACGCATAAACCGTCAATCATGGGACAACATCATCGAGGGTCTCGAGCAGGATGACGAGGGTAATGTATGGGCTGATGATTTGTTAGAGTACCTCGCCTACTACATCGAACACGCTCCAGCAGAGGTGAGACTATGAAAAACACAGACAAAACCAAGCTAGCAACGGCAATTTTCAACGCATTGCCCATGAACAAACTGAGCGACACAATCGCCAAACCCGACGCGACGGAGGCAATCAAGGCTATCGCAGGATGCCTGAATTCCAGAAACGGTAAATGGCGCAAAACCGTGCCATCACGGTCGTGCCAAGAAAGTCAATTGTTATGGCGACTGGTTAAATTCCATGGTGGTAATGGCAACCTATGGGGATTCCCTTGGTTTGCGGACCACGACACGCGAGATCGGATGGATACACTGGCGCAAGTCATGCGTGATGGACATTCATCAGCAGCCGATGCTTGGCGCAAGGCAATGCACGGTTAACCCAAACCCAACCCACGCAAGTGGGTTTTCGCCTCGATCCTTTAGGCAATGACGTTGTATTAGGAAGATACTATTCTTAATAAATAAAATGAAAGAAAACGAAATGAAAGAAAACGAAATGAAAGAAAACAAAATAATCGAAATTAATGGCGTGAAGCTGGAAGTTGATCTTCGGAGCGCAAAGCGAGTTGACCAAATCCGAGTAGGCGACAGGGTTAAGGTGCTAAAGAAACAATACAGTGATTACAAGGTTTACCATGGTGTGGTAATAGGTTTTGAACCATTCGAAAAACTTCCGACCATCATCGTGGCTTCTGCAATTGTCGAATATAGTTCAGCAAAAATGGAGTTTATTTATTATAACTCGCAAACTAAAGATGTAGAGATTGTCATTGCGAACAACGACGATGAAGCGGCACTTGACCAAAACGATTTTATTTCCAAAATCGATGCGGAGATTGCCAAAAAAGAACTCGAAATCACAGAACTACGAGACAAGGCAAATTATTTCATAGCGAAATTTAAAACCTACTGGAGTTCCGCAAAGGCAGATTAATTCAACAGGGGGGCTTCGGCCCCCCAACCAAAACAGAAAGATAAAAGCATGAATTACAATGTATTTGATATTGAGACCCAGACGAAGCGTCACAACAGGCAGCGGACTCTAAATACGCCATTTATTACGGGCGATCATGGGACCTGGTCTGTTCAGTGCGCGAATGGGAACCTGATTTGTTTAATGCAGCAGAGGAGGAAGAACCCGAATACCGAAACCGAGACAGTAGCCTGACAGATATGGTCTCTTGGACGGCGTTTGTCATGACGCGAATGAAAATCGAACATTACATGGATGCCAAGGAGGAGGACGCATGATCACCCCCCACGACAAATGCCCCGAATGCCAATCCGATCTCCAAAAAGATCCAGGTGAACCCTACCACTCAGGGTCATACGGGGAACCACCTGACGAGGGTTACCCTCCGACCATGGTCTGCCATGAGTGTGGGTGGGAAGCGGACCCTGAAGAGGTTGACTGGAACCCAAAACCAACCGACACGCAGCAAGCCATGATCGACCGCATCCGAAAAAAACTACTCGAAACAGAATCAAAAGTGTTTGCGAACAGGGTAAGTCCTACCTTTGACGACCTGTTTGGGGGTACTCCCGAGGAAGATTTTGACTGGGTAGGTGAGCATGACGAATCTGTCAAGGGGTCGTGCGATGACTCCGATTGTGAATCTGACTGGCACCAATATTCACAGGCAATTAACATGGGGCGCAAGGACGGACAGACATGGTATTACGTCGTGGATGAAGACGGACAATCCCTGGCAGGGTGGGATGAACGTGAGGGAGACCGAGTCTGTCAATCCATACTAGATGACCTATGGTTTCACGGCCAACAACGAATTCATGACTTTTTTGCCGGTAACATACGATACTCATTGTATGTAGCAGAAACCGGATCGGACCCTTTAGGTGAATGGTTCAAAGGAGTGCCTTCACCAGACGCAGCAATAAAATCAGCACAAAATGACCTGAAATACTTATGACACAAAACGAAACTATAGCATACGGATACGCGCTCAGTCTACTAGGCGCACAACTCGACGACCTCGACAAAATCAAGGCCGTGATGGCAGATGTTGCCCACCTGTTGGAGCAGCATGCTGACGAAAACCTCGCCAGGGGTTATTACGAAAAGTTAACCGGCACCAGCACCAACGAGGACAAATGAAAACCATACTACTGGCACTGCTAATCGCAGCACCTGTAGCCTTGGCTGATCCTGAGATCGTCGCACTGACGATCTTGGGAGAGGCACGGGGGGAGTCTCCGCAAGGACAACTTGCCATAGGGTGCATCATCAAGCAACGAGCAGCAAACCGAGGGTTGACATACGACCAGGTTTGCTTGCAACGCAAACAATTCTCCTGCTGGAACGGAAAAACCAAAGCGGATCTGGAGCACATGCTGAAACTACCCCAAGCAAAACTTGCCATGTGGATTGCCCACAACATCGACCGGCTGGATACTGCCAAAATCGGGCATGCGGACCATTACCATGCCAACTACGTAGATCCGTATTGGGCCGACGCAGCAAAACAAACCGTTACTATTGGACGCCACATTTTTTACAAACTCAGATGACATGGCACATAAACTCAAAACCTTCCACCTGTTCGCAGGAGCAGGAGGAGGAATCCTCGCGGACCTTTTGCTTGGACACTTACCTGTCGGGGCTTGCGAAATCAAACCCTTCCCACGGAGCGTCCTGCTCCGAAGACAATCCGAAGGACTCCTGCCAGAGTTCCCAATCTGGGACGACGTACGAACCCTCGACGGAAACGCCTGGAGAGGAACAGTTGACGTTTTGTGCGGAGGATTTCCCTGCCAAGACATTAGCTCAAACGGAAAGGGAGCAGGTATCGAAGGATCACGTTCGGGATTGTGGAAAGAATATGCACGATTGGTTGGAGAAATGCGGCCTCGATTTGTGTTTGCCGAAAACACCCCAAGGCTCAAAACTAAAGGACTTACCACTGTCCTCAAAGATCTTGCCGAGATGGGGTATGATGCTCGATGGTGTGTGCTGGGAGCTTGGCACCAAGGTGCGCCACATAGGAGAGATCGACTCTTTTTATTGGCCCACTCCAACGGTAGCGGAAGCAAACAAAATACCTGCCACAGCAAATTACGGGCAAGTGGGGATCAACAACCACCCGAAAATACGAGGATACCCGACTCGCCAGAAAATGGGAAAGGATACCAAAGGCTACGATGGTGGGACCAGGATCCAGCCGAGTGTTCCGAAAACAAAGGGTCAACTGAACCCGTCGTGGGTAGAGTGGCTGATGGGTTGGCCCATCGGGTGGACCGACTCAAGGCCATTGGAAATGGGCAAGTTCCACAATGTGCAGCAATGGCATTTGACCTTCTATCCCGAGGATTGATATAACTTTCGCAAGGCCGGACATGGTCGCTGGTGACTTATACACTACGGACCAACCCGAGGTTTAATTTCATAGGTTCCTCCGGTAATAGCTTCGCACCCTATGTGTTCGGCCTTGCATTTCCCATCAGTATTGTCAAACATTACCCAAATGGGCAATTACAACAATAAATACGCCAAAAAACCCCACCCAAAGACCGAACGGATTGCCGTTCGGGTTACGCAAGATCAAAAGAGAACATGGCAAGGCGCAGCAAACCTAGAGGGCATGACCCTGTCAAAATGGATGGCAGAAATGGTCGAACAGTCTATATCGCAAGTCCCTACACCAGCGGACCCTGTGCAGATAATGTAGCGGTGCAGATCGACGCATTTCACCGGCTTCTGGACATGGGGTTTGCCCCGTTCGCTCCATTGCTAAGTCATTTTGCGGAGTTGCACAGACGCAGACCCTACGACGAATGGATCTACGACTGGTGCATTCCTTGGGTAGAGCGGTGTGACCTGATTCTCCGTCTCCCAGGCACTTCCAAGGGTGCCGATATTGAGGTGCAACATGCCCTCAAGCACGGCATCGAGGTCTACTTCGGCTGGGAGGATCTCAAATCTTCGATCTAAGGGTAGGATCTAGTCTGAGAGGTCACATCACACCACTCAGTTCTAAAAACGATTTCTAGGTACCTTTCCGCTCCTTCTCGGCCCTTAGAATGGCTAACTCCATAGATGCCCTAGTGATCATCTTCATCAAATGCTCCTCTTCGGTCTCATTGGGGTCGGTCTCGGTGCCATGCCTCAAGTTCCAGTAGGTGGTGCCATGACGGATCGCTCGCATCACATGATACGCCTTGTCCTTGGCAATGTCTTTCGATGCCCACTCACCTGGTCCTGACTTCGCACTGCCAGTGGCAGATCCACCTGTCGGTGCCATCGATGCCAGAACTGCCCCAAACGCCATGTGCGCCACATCGTGTGGTTTCGGATAATCCATATCGTCGAACATACCAAATTCTAAAAAAGTATAAAAACAAAAAATCCCCGTGGTGTGGTGTAACTACCCCTTTATTTCTATATCCCTTTTTTTTTTTAATGTTTTTGGGTTTTCGTACCCTAAAAGTATTCTCTTCCCGAGACCAGAGATATACACGGACCTAGTTACACCAGTTACACCACGCTGGCGCAACAGGCTGCGTTGGGGGCACTTACGCAAGGCAAAAGTGGTGTAACTAGGTTTTTCGTAGTTACACCACTCGCACCACGGCGAGTCAGGCGTTTTGGCAAAAGTGGTGTGAGTGGTGTAACTAGCCATTTCTAGTTACACCACGACTAAGTGTTTGCATTGCAACCCTTTAAAAATCAGTGGTGTAACTAGCTTTTTCCTAGTTACACCACTACCCATTCTACGTAAACCGTTGGTGCTTAGGGGCACTACGAAAAAACCCCCATTTCTGGAGGTTTGACGTATAGTTGTCATAAGTGTTTGCATTGCAGCAACTAACCAAAATCGTATAAACTATACACGCTATAGTATTACTACTTTCAGTATCAACAGGTTACCTAAAACGGCTCCTCCCTCGTTTCCAGGCCGATAGACCACACTTGGGCACCCCTGCTCCACCTTGACTTGACCGAATACTTGCACGAATTGCTCTGCTGCAACCTCCTCAAAAACATCCCCATACCTCTGGGACTTTTGATCCACCCGAGTCTGGTATACTTGCTGAGTACTTCATATATGACTGCGGAGCTTCCTTCCAAGGCACCTTCGTTGGACACAAAATACAGATCCAGCACCCCTTCAAGTTGTCCCTCGGACGACTCGCCATGGACCAACGCTTCTACACTTGGATGCACAAACCCCTTGACCCCATACCTGACATTGGCAATGTGTTCGGGCACCTCGTAGGCATCAACCGCACCACAAATCTCAGCTATACTAGGCTCGATCAGCTCCCACATATCTACCCCGTTGAAGTCCCATCCTGGTCGGTCGCAGTAGAACATCAACAGCTTGTCCTGATTGTCCTCGTCAACCGTTGGCAATGCCCGAACACTGTTGGGAGTCGTGTTGGCACTCATGGACAGCCTCCATATGGGCTTGAGCGTAATCGGTTCCAAGTACTTGGCGTTCATAGGCATAGAGTTGTTAGCCACGATCTCCTTGATGGCACCGGTTAGCCTTTGGCGAGCTTTCCAGTCATCCTGAACCGTGGCATCACTGATCATCAGATGCTCTGCCTTCCACAAATCCGAGTTGAACTGCGTCATCCCCTTGATCCAAGTCTGTGGATCGGCTGCTCTACCTCCGAGACAGGATGATATAATCCGTTGCGCTAGGGTCTTGCCCAGACCTACACCCCCGACCAAAAACAATGCCTGACCTGGGTGGTTGCGGTGTGGTTCGCGCATGGCAGTTCGGGCTTGCTTGAGCCAACCCAAGACGTATTCGCACTGCGACTCACCAAGCAGATTCTTCAGATACTGACCGCACACGGTGTCGTGCCACTCAACCGATCCGGTTCCTTCTTGGTAGGTGTATCCTTCAGTAACCAACAACTGCAAGTGTCCTTCACGGTGCAAACCCACTGGTCTACCGCACAGCGGACCTGCATAGTCAACCATACGGTTCTGCTCGACGGTAGCTTGTGCATTGCTGATCTGGGCAGCGGTTGCGCCGAAGTACACCAGTTGATTTCTCCACGACTCTATGGACAACCGCTTGAAACTACCGGAGGCATTCAGATCGACATACCATTTGGTTCCGTCAGTGTAGCTCCTTCGGACAACTGCTTCGGCTTCTTCCGAAACCACATCACCCCGTTCTACTGACCGCTTGGCAGCACTGACTCCCTCCTTCAGAACTCCGGCCTTGACTTTGAACAAAGTCCTGACCCGTTCCGTGAGCATGGCTGAACCTGGGTTGTTGCCAAACCTACCTATTGTTTTGCACAACTTACCAAACACTTCAGTGTTACTGGCATCCACTTGTTCGTGGTGGACGGTGAGCAACCTGTCGAGCATGGTGACCTCGTCGGTGCTGCCCTCGACTCTGGGCAACGCAGCCCACTTGTTGACAAACTCCTCCCCGAATTCCTCACGCATGTCGTCGGCACCTTTCGGACCATCAAACGGCATGCGGACAAGTTTTACGGTGGGCAGTTTGGCTACCATCCTGCCAGTAGCAGTGTAGTAGTCTGGGTTGAGCAACGTATCTGAATCCCCGATCCACTCAAGGTTCGTGGGTTGCAAGTAAGCCAGTGCCTCTTCCAGTTCGGAGTGTATTCGTCCCTCACGTTGCCAACCGTAAAACCCACTGATACCCACTGTCGGGAATCCAGCTTCGGTCAGGCTCATGGCCTTGAACTCTCCTTCTACGATACCGAGTGTGTCGGGGTATCGCTTCAACCCTTTGGGGAAGTACACATGACAACCCGACCCAGCCAACTGAGTGTACTTCATGTCGGTGGTTGGGTTGCTGATTCTTAGTCGTCCGTAACCGGTTTCGACTCCGTCAAGCCTGTGATAAGGAATCCAAAGTCCAGCTTTGGGAACTCCTGCTAACGGCTTTGCTTCTTCGGGGGATACTTGTCGTATTCCGTTATCCGAGATTGTCTGATCTGAAATGCCAGGTCTTTGCATGATGGGTGATGGTTCATCGCCCATTCCAGAATCAACCAAGCATCACAAGTTGCTTTTGTAACTCGACCTATGTCGTCGAATCTTTGCTTGGCGACTCTGTATAGAGCGGATTTTCGTTTGTTATAGTTGCGTTCGTAAATTTTAAGAGGCCACTGCCATGTGCGTGGCTCGATGTACGTCACGGGCACTCCGAGTGACGCCAGTATTCCTTCCCACTGTCCCATGTTCCGGCCAAACTCAAACACACAGGCATGAGTCAGCGTGGGAGTGCCTCGAACCTTTTCGCTGTAGGCATGGGTAATCGGGTATTGCTCCAGCTCCTCGCTCATCTGCTGCACAGACTTGAACGGGATCGCTCGTAGTTCGCTGGGGGATGCTACTACACATCCCCCTGACTTTCCTGGATCAATGGCTAAGATCATTTTTGGTGAATGGCCACAACTCTGTTTTCTCAATGCCTTCCAGCTTGTCTGAAAAGAAGTGACCTGCTTCACGGGTTTGACCTGCGTTGGCACCGCACTGATCGAGCAGTGCCAGTATCAAATCTACCATTTCGGTGGATGTCATTTTCTCCACAGCCTCGCTGTAGATAACTTCGTCTGATTTCTTGGAGTAGTTCATTTGTTTATGTTCTTTTTGATTTCTTTGATTAGCGAATTTACCCGTTTGAGACTTTTGGTGAGTTTAATACGCCTTCGATGGTCCGCGTAATCCCCAAACCTTTTTGCACGATCCTTAGTTAGAGTTAGTTCTTCGCGTAACCGTTTCCGTCTGTAGATCTGCTGACCTAGTTTTTCTAGCCAATTGGTTTTAGGTGGGCTTGGTCGAACCGGTTTGTTGAAGTATTGCTCTTGAAAACCAAGCCGCTCACCTGGTATGTGACTACACGGACTTACTTCCCACGCCGGATCTGACTGGATGTTAAAGTTGGTAAGGTCTTGGCAAGTTCCCTGCGGATAAAAAGCAAGTAATTCAGGTGTCCGGTAGTATGCCCAGTTTTTGGATCGCGCTTGTTGGTTTTGAAGAGTGTGATGATTCATTTGTGTCGTCTTTCTATTTCTCGGTTAATATACCATGCTGATTTTTTTAGGTCTTCTATGTCGTCGAATTTGAGTCCAGCTCGCCACAAATATTTCATGGCGTTCCCAACGCAAAAGTTCATGTGTTCGGTAATTTGTATGCACTCAACTCCACTGGGATGTTGGGTGTAATGGTCTGGATGATTTACTGGGTCTGTCATATTCATAAAATGAACTCGACTACTGATTCATAAAGGGAAAGGTCGCCCATGTTCGTAGATCTCCTACGATACCACAACATCGAGTTCAAAAGTCTACTTGTCGTACACCTCCGCTATGTGCGCGTCAACTCCAATCGGCATTTTTGGCAGGGCTGGGTGCCGCCGACTCATTTCTTCGGTCACGAATTCCAAAGCGTCCTTCGCCTGGTCTTCGGGAACCTCACATATCAGTTCGTCATGGACATGCCACGATGTTCGGATGCCTCCTTTGTCGATTCGCAACATGGCTGCGGCGAACACATCTCGGGCGGTTGCTTGAATAATGTTTTCCGTCAGCTTGCTTCCCCAATACCATTCGCGCAGGTTCCGTCCTCTCTGGACCACGGCATCGTAACCCACTCTACCATCTCGGTTTGGTTTTTTGACATCGTAGTACACCAGCTCGCGGCCTGTTGGTAGAGTCACTTCAAACTTATCCTGGAAACTCTGCTTCAACTGCACGTTGCACTGGTTCCATAGCGTTACGATTTTGGGATTACTTTGTCGGTATTCTTGTACATTTTCCTTGGCTTCTTCGTCTGTGTATTCCAATCCAAACAACGCCGCAAACTCCTTGTATCGGGCAGGACCACAACCGTAGCCCAATCCTAGACTTCTGGCCTTGGCAACCTGTCGCAGGTCAGGATCAACTTCTTTCAACGGTCTTGGATCGGAGTAACCCATGGAGGTTCGGGCATGTGCTTCGTAGCAATCCATACCTTTTTCCACGTTCTCCAAAAACTCGTAGTCACCTGAAACCGCTGCCAAACAACGAGGCTCAATCTGACTGAGATCCGCGATAATAAATTTATGCCCGTCACGGGGAACAAACAGATCTCTGACAGACGCCCCAAACAACTCACCCTTGGTGAGGTTTTGCATGTTGATACCTGCATCCCCAGCCCAACGACCGGTGACTCTGGAGCCACAATACTTCATGCTGAAGTGCAGTACGCCGCCAGTGTCTATTCGGTTCTGAATAGTGAGGAGGGTAGACAGGTGTTTACTGAGGCGGCGTAGCTGCACAAACGCATCCAGATATGGAAACTCGCTGCCTCGTCGCTTCGACCACTCAGCCCATTCAGGATCGGCGGCACTGGTTGTCTTCGGACAGTCCAGTACACCATCAGACGATAACTGCGTCCTGAGAGCTGCCTGACTCATGGCAGGTTTGTCACCTCGCCACGGGATCTGGTCCAGCAGCTCCATCTGGGTTAGTTGAACTTTGGCAACATACTCATCAAGCAGTGGCCGGTTAATTTGAACTCCGAAATCTCCCTGCTCGATGGTCAGTTCTGATAAGTCCCATTCATCCTGGGGAAGTTTGTGATGGTATCGTGTGTACAACTCATAGCACAGGTCACTGTCGGCTAGAGCATAGTCACACAAAGTCTTCCATCGTTCGGGAGAGAGTTTGTCGAAATGTTTCCCTGACATAGCGGTTCGCACTGCCTTGTCAGGGGTTTTTCCCAGCAACACTTTGGAAGCATTGGCTAGGTCTCGGCTAACCTGCATGTAGGCAGGTATGGCAGTTGTATCAACCCACTTGCGCGGCCACACATCTGGCATCTCGCCTGTGTCACGCATGCGATTGATAACCCAGCGATCAAACTGGGCATTGTGAGCGACCCAAGTCGCCCCTTGGATTTTGTGCCAAGGAGCGTCTTGGGGTTTGCCGACGAACCGGACATCGGGCCCGACTATACTGACCATGCCACAGTAGTACTGCGGATGCCTGGTGTAAGCCTCGGCTCCATATTCTTTGACGCTGACTACCTTGTCATAGTAGGTCTCGGTATCGACGGCATATACTCGGTTCATCAGGCAACCTCGTTGGCAATGTATTCTGCGACTTCAGTATCAGCCTTGCCTTGGTTGACCAGCGATGGCACATACCATTTGTTGCTTCCGTTGGTCTTGAGTTCTGAACTCATCTTCCAACGAAGGGCATAGGTAATCCCACCAGCGTTCTTGCTGTTGGTAGCAGTGAACACACGCTTGGCAATGTTGTAGCTGGTTGACTTGAACGTATACATGGCCTTGACGAAACCTTGTCCAGCTACTTCATAGTGAGCAAACTCCATAGGCACTGGTATCAGCAGAACCATGTCGCATCGTTCGCTGAACTCTACACCCGACTGGTTGCTGAACTTCGGCACTCTACCCTCTGCCAATGCTTCGTCTGCACTTGCATAACGCTTGGGTCGTTCACCGCTTCCGAACTCTAGGTCTTCTTCGTAGTACTTGTGCATTTGCAGAACGTAGGCATCGAACTCCTCGTCACGACGATTGACTTGCACTTGCTTGTCATACACGAACGTGCCTTTGTCAAACTCGTCCAAGCTACTGGTTGCTTGCACCAGACTCAGACGAGGGACTGACAGATCTTCGGTGCCCCAAGCACCAGTCATCATGCTGCTGGTTCCTTCGTTAGTTGCTATTGCGTTTTCGTTTGTGTTAGTTAGGTCTAATTTCGCCATATTTCTATATCTCCTTCTTCTTCTTGTTTATGTTTTACAAAGTCTTCCCAAACCATTGAGAAGACAAATTCTGCTGCGTCATCCAAGTCACACTTGGGAACGTCCAAAGCTATTGCCAGTGGTATGACGATTTCTCGGACTTGTTTTTCCAACCCTTCCAAATCCTCTGGGTTTGGCATTACTGCCAGTTCTTCCTTGAGCCACTGAGATGAGTTGCTCAGGATTTCGTATTGACCTTTTGTCAACTCGATGCTGTTTTCTTCGTTCCATTTCATTTCCGTTTAGTGACAACCTCGGTTGATGGTCCTACTTCAATTGCAGCTCCACATCCTTCTAAGAACTCGGTCATGTGCTTGGTCTTTTTACCTCTCGGTGCTGTGTCCTTGATGAGGTTTCCGAGATTAGTCATGCTGACTGACATACACTTCTGCCATTGCTCTTCGGTGATCCCCCGATGCATGGCTTCCTGTTTGACTGCGTCCAGGTCCACGACTTTCTTTCTACCGGCACGTTGCTGTAGGTAGTAATCTCCGACTTCATACCCTTCACCCAACAACTGCCTAGCACTTTCGGACACTGCCTTGTCCCACTCGGACAGAAACTTTTTAACCAGCGGACGTAGGTCCAAGGCTTTTTGTAGATCCATAGGTTCAGACAAGTCCCACTCTGGTTTGACCACCGGCAACAGATCACCCTGATGTTTGGCAGCGGCAAACTTGCTGTACGCTTCAGGACATGTGCCCGTGTGACTACAATACTGGCAGTTCGTGGATGCTTTGCGTTGTCCGGTTCCAGCTCGTTGTTGCACCATGGTGGTTCGGTTACGAATCGTCACAACATCAGCTCTGGTATATGTATGCCTGGAAACTTCGTCGCGTCTGGGTGCAATCATCGCTACGACTATTTTGTCCAGCTCCGGCATCCGATCAAACAGCTTCAGAGTGTAGTCCTGAAACTGAATGTTTACGTCTGGGTCGTCTACTTTGTGGAAGCCAAACTTATAATCGATCAACAATCCGGTAGTGTCAGCGTAGGCAAAGTGGTCCACCATTCCTGCATACGAATTGGCAACCGTTAGTTTAAGCTCGCGTTGGACTGTTGGTTCTACGTCTCCGAACACATCTGTCATCAGATCTGATCTTGCTTGGGATGCTCGTTCGTACATCCACAACTCGTCTTCCTCGATGTGGTCCAGGTTGTCGGTCTCCATTGCTTCATGCAATCGGCTACCTGCTTCGGTCACGGCATGAACTACGGTTTGTTCTGGCTGCTCAAAGTCTGAGCAGATTTCAATGTATTTTAGGCTACTTGGTCTTATCATTTTCTTTTAGTTCTTTTAACCACTGTTCTCGTTTTGTTTTCCAGTTCTCAGCTCTGTGTGCTTCTACAATTTTTAACTCTCTTTCGGCTCTACCTTCCCAAGTAGAACTATGATGTGTGTTTAAAAAGGAAATAGGTGCAGATAAGTGTTCTACGTGGCTATGCCTATGCACTGCTGCTAGTTGATTAGTTTCTCTAAGATATTCCCAGTAATATTGATCTGGGCAGTAAATTCCAACTTCTTCGTCAAACCAAAACCCATTGTCGCGGCGCATGACGTAATGATAACCTATCGGCTGAGTAGTTTCGTAAAGGTCAACTCCTTTGTCGTAGTAGGACCATACTCCACTATAGTCTTGCCTAGATACTCCTTGGGCGCAGTGATATTTACGCGTATCCACTAATAGTTTAAGAGGTGTTAGCCAGTCTCCGAGAAACATTGTGTCCGCTATACAGAACACAATATATTCACTTTCAGTTTTTCTTTTACCGTAATTCCATATTTTTGTTAGGTTGTATTCCTCCTCATAATATAACCACTTGTAGTTTAAATCTGATAATTCCTTGGTAAACTTTTCAGCTAAATCTCTGTGAGCCTTTTCATGAAGGTTATTAAAAATAAACAATAAGTCAGAGTCACACGAACTTTTGTGCGATCTTATTAAGGCGCGGTAGTAGGCTGTTTGTGCCTCGCTTTGGCAAGATGAGGGCACTATGGTAACGGTATCACTCATATTCAGTCTGGTATAACGGTGTTATGTTGATCAGCTAATCTTGGTAGTATCGTATAAACATTTAGTTTTGGATGAGATTCTAGGCAAATTTGTATGTCTACAGGTGCTTCTGCTTTTTGGTTGGTTTCGATTAAAGTCGCCAAGGCTTTGTGCCGAACCATGTACCAGTGGGTACATAACGCACTTCCTTTGTAAACCTCTCCTTGCACGTTGTTCGTCTGGTCTGCACAACAACTCCCAGTGTATATCATGTCCCAATCACTGGGTACGTCTTCCATGGCCTTGTCAAACCTAGCTCTCCAACCGTCTCTGAACTTGATGTCGGCTTCCATGACATGATACCAATCTTCTTGCCCTAAATAATCCAAGGCTTTCCAAAGCGTCCAGTGGCTCATGGTACAACCGATGACAGTCCCTGAAATTTTGTATCCACTACCTGGGTGGTCACGCTCATACTTGTGTTCGGTGGACAAAGCCCACTTTAGCGTCGTAGGGTCTCGTTGTATCCAACCATTGTCAAAACCTCCCCAGACTTTTGGATTGAACCCTTCCTGTTTCAGGTAGTCACAAACTTGATCAGGGTTTTCTTTTGGCAACGCTATAAGATTTGTGTTCATGGTCTAAAATCAGCATCCGTAAGCGATGCTAGGTTTCTAAATTTACGTTCT
>JAAHTH010001646.1_pt2 | contig 15851 bp, 15 predicted proteins | sample 6116091 | NCBI WGS metagenome assembly JAAHTH01 (sample SAMN13939990, study PRJNA603662) | sponge metagenome | isolation source: marine sponge | host: Mycale hentscheli | place: New Zealand | collected 2006 | reverse complement strand
CCCCCCCCCCCCCCCCCCCCCCCCCCCCCCCCCCCCCCCCCCCCCCCCGGGAAAAAAATGCTCGAAGTAAAAGCACCGGCTAATATTCCTATATTGCTCCAAGGCTATACCGTTCCCAGCATAAAAACCCTTTCTGAGACATCCTCTAAATCACCAGCTGACCCTTATGTGCTTGAAGTCATTGCTGCATTATTAGATGCGGGAGAAAGTGGTCGCTTTGACCAACATCTTATTCGCGGAAAAGAACAAGCCAGCAGCATTGGCGTTGAATACAACCCATATGCACGCTATCAAACACAATTCATGATTTATGCGGCACCAAGCCCATCCACAAGCCTTAAAACCCTTGCTGCGCAAATTCAATTAGAGCTCGATACACTCAAAACAAAACCCGTAACACCAAACGAACTTAATCGTGCCAAAACCCAACTCATCGCTCAGAAAGTTTTTGAACGTGATTCCGTCTTTCAACAGGCCATGGAGCTTGGCCTACTAGAAAGCACAGGCTTAGGTTGGCAACTCACGGAGCAATACGAGCCACGGATTCGCGCCGTTACAGCTGAACAAATTCAAGCGGTCGCAAAACACTATTTTAATCATAACCGCATGACCGAAGCGCACCTTTTACCTCAAACAGGAGTGACCCAATGAGCAGATATATCTTACTGATTTTAAGCCTTTGGTTCAGCCTGTTAAATCTAGCCATCGCTGACAAATCGTCACCTGCCGTACGTTGGAAAACCAAGCAAGGTGTGCCTGTTGTTTTTTATCAAGCCATGGATATTCCTATGCTTAATATCCATTTTGGCATTCGAGCAGGGGCCGCATATGACGGGGAACTTTTTGGGTTAAGTGCGCTCACCACGCGCCTGCTTAATCAGGGCAATGATGGGCTCAGTGTCGATGCACTTGCAAATCAATTAGCCGAAACAGGCGCACAATTTTCAACTGAAAATAATCACGACATGATAGTCCTTCGTTTAAAAACCCTCACAGAAAAAAAGGCCTTAAAAAAAGCCACACATCTTTTAGCGCGCATGATGAAACACCCAGATTTTCCAACAGCCGCATTTGAACGAGAAAAAAAACAACAGTACATGAGCATTCAACAAGATTTAGAACGCCCAGATAAAGTCGCTAATCAAACCTTTTTCCGCGCCCTTTATCAAGAACATCCTTATGCGCACCCTATCAATGGAGAAATAAAAACATTAAATGCCATCACCCTGGATGACGTGCGGCATTTTCATCAAACATTTTTTGTATCGGAAAATACCACACTTATCCTTGTCGGCGCATTAAACTTAACAGATGCTAAATCCCTGGCTGAGCATCTCACAAAAAATATCCCCAGGGGCAAAAAAGCACCCGACATCGCCCTTGCAACACCACTCACTGAGGCCATGGATGTGAAAGTCCCATTTTCCTCGTCTCAAACTGTTTTACGGCTAGGCCAATTAGGGATTAATCACCATAACCCTGATTATTTTCCTCTACTAGTAGGCAATTATACATTGGGCGGGGGTGCTCTTGTTTCACGCCTTGCGCACGAACTGCGAGAAAAACGCGGCTTAACGTACGGCGTGCAAAGCCAATTTTCACCCATGCCCGAACGCGGACCATTTATTATTGGGTTTTCAACAAAAAATGAACAAGCTGAGACGGCAGATACCCTCACTCGAGATACCCTCAAGTCTTTTGTGGAAACAGGCTCAAATGATACGGAGCTAAAAGCCGCCAAACAGTTTCTCATCGGTAGTTTCCCGCATGCCATCGCTGGCAATTATAATTTAGCAAACTTACTGTTAAAAATTGCTTTTTATGACTTGCCCGATAATTATCTAGAAACGTACTCCGACAATATTGCAGCTGTAGAGCAAGCACAAATTCAATCTGCATACCAGAAAAACATCCACCCCGATCATTTACTCCAAGTTATGGTTGGAAAAATATGAAACCTGCTGTTCGGATCATCGGTGGTCATCAACGCGGAAAAAAAATTACTTTTTCAGATGCTTCTGGCTTACGGCCAACGCCAAGTCGCATCCGAGAAACACTGTTTAACTGGCTCATGCACCATATCCGTGGCGCACGTTGTCTTGATGCATTTGCTGGGAGTGGGGCACTTGGTTTTGAAGCATGGTCACGCGGAGCAACACAAATCACCATGGTTGAAGCCTCTCGGGGCACCTTCGAACACCTCAAAAAACAAGCATTATTATTCGATGCCACCATCTTTGAAGTCATTAAAAGCAATGCGCTAGATTATCTCAATCATGCTACTCATCCTTTTGATATTATTTTTCTTGACCCACCGTTTGACACCCCCACACACTTAGAAAAAAGCATTGCCCTGATTGAAGAAAAAGCGCTGCTGAGCAAAAACGGCCTACTTTATACTGAGTCAGGTACACCGCTAATGCTCGATACAATACACTGGAAAACACTGAAAGAAAAAAAAGCAGGTTTAGTGTATTATGCCTTACATCAAAAACAATCTATTGAACCTATTGAATCATGATGCACTTTAACCTGATTGGCCCTGGACGCGTTGGGCTAGCACTCGCACAAGCGCTTATCGATACAAATCAGTATGATTTATTGGGTATCTATCATCCAACACTTGCACGCGCTGAAAAAGCCGTCCACGCGCTTAAGCAAGGCCAAGCTTACGACACACTCAGTCAACTCCCCAAAACCGATATCACGTTTATTGCCACACAAGATACGCACATCGCATCTATCACACATGCACTTGCAGCAACAACAAACTTAAAGCCCGACAGCCTTATTGTACATTTAAGCGGCATTTTAAGTTCCGATGTCCTAACACCCCTTAAAGCGCTAGGCATGCATATTGGGAGCCTACATCCACTGAAAGCATTTTGCCAAAAAGAAACATCCGAAAAAAATGCATTCAAACAAATTGATTGCGCCATTGAAGGTGATAAATTAGCTGTGACTCAACTCTATGCGCTCGCCCATGCTGTACAGGCGAATCCGTTTGAAATTAATCCCGAACACAAGGCAAGTTATCATGCTGCGGCCATCATGGCCTCTAATTATTTAGTCACACTGTCTGCTGAAGCCAGTGCTTTATTTGAAAACAGTGGCATACCCAAAGCACAAGCACATCAACTCAGTACACGCCTCATGCAAACGAGCCTAAATAATTTACAACAAGCCCCTACAGCAAAAAACGCTCTCACAGGCCCATTGATGCGTGGCGATGTTGAGACCATTCAAAAGCATCTCAATGCTATCACCTCACCAATTAGCAAAGCGTTATATCAAAAAGCAGGGCTTGCAACACTCCCACTAGTCAATTTAAACCCCAAATGCTTACACACAATAAAAACCTTTCTGCAAACAGGGCGCTAACCACAAATATAGCATTGGCTATAAATCACCTCTGAACATGACATATTTTCAATCAAGCATAGGGGTATTTAGTCACATGCAAGATGTCCATTCGCATTTTTAACATTATAGCAACCATTCTTTTTTTTACAGATACGGACATCGAGTACTGTGCCAACGGAAGCGCCGCCACCAGGCGGAGAACACTCTGCGGAGAGAAGCCAAACGGGAGCCTGATTAGCTGGATTTACCCCTTCCTGACAGGCAATCTGGGAACAACTCTCTGTATAGCTACCTGTCGTGCCACATGACCCACACGAGCTACTTGTCTTAGTCTTGTTATTCTTCCATTTCTTAGTCGCCTTTTTCACCTTAGGTTTATTCTTCAGTTTTTTACCCACCTTTTCCACCTTATGCGTCATGTCGGCAGAAGCTTCCAGGGTTAAACAAAAAAAACCAACCGATATTATTAGCGGTATAAATAACTTCTTCATATATACTCTCCTGTTAAATTATTTTTTAGCATAGATAGGAACCCAGCACCTACAATCCTATGTAACAAAATAACATTCCTTCATGACGCCTCTCTTGTTATTGTTAATAATTAACATAATCGTTTGTTTTCACGCTAAATCAAACGCGCGCGGATCGAAGGCTCATTGTGATGTGGTATACTGGCTGCACATCTTTACACAAACACCTAATTTTTGACTTAGAGTATTTTATGAGTATTTTATCTCTCAACAACCTCTCATTAACACTTGCAAATAATGTCATTCTCGATAAAGTGAACTGGCAAATTCATCCCAAAACGCGAATTGCGCTCGTTGGACGAAATGGCGCTGGAAAATCCACTTTACTCAAACTCTTACAGGGCCAAATCATACCTGATAGCGGGACACTTCAAAAACAAACCAACCTACGTGTAGCAAGTCTCATGCAAGATGTGCCCACAAGCAATAACGAAACGGTTTATCACTTTTTAGTGCATCAATTGGGTACGCTCGGCGATGTTTTAACACAATATCATGAGGCGACGCTGACAAATAACATGACGCAAATGGCAGCATGCCAGGAGAAAATAGATACTGAGAACGCTTGGGATATCCTTCCTCAAATTGAAGCCATGGCAACCCACCTAAGCTTACCGCTTGATGCGCTCATTAACAGCCTGTCTGGCGGCATGCGAAGACGTGCCTTATTAGGGGCCGCGTTACTCGCCAAGGCGGATTTACTTTTACTTGATGAACCCACCAATCATTTAGATATTGATACGATTGAGTGGCTCGAAACCTATCTTAAAAATTATCCTGGCACACTATTGGTTGTTACCCATGATCGAACTTTTTTAACCCGCATTGCCACATCAATTTTAGAAATAGACCGAGGCAATCTTTATTTACATGCCTGTGATTATGAAACCTATCTAGACCGTCAAGAAGCCATGCGCGCAACCGAAGACACCCAAAATAAATTATTTGATAAGCGTCTAAAAGAAGAAGAAGTGTGGTTGCGCCAAGGCATCAAAGCGCGACGCACGCGAAACGAAGGGCGCGTTCGAAAACTAGAAGCCATGCGAGAGGCACATAAAGCACGCCGTGTTTTAACAGGACAAGCAAAATCTCTCGCACTGGATACAAAAACCTCTGGAAAAAAAGTCCTTGAAGCAAAACATTTAACTTATCAGCTAAATCAAAAAAATCTAATTCATGATTTTTCATGTACCATCATGCGCGGTGATAAAATAGGGATTATTGGTCCAAATGGCTGCGGTAAAACAACACTGGTACGTTTATTGCTAGGAGACTTAACCCCCTCGTCAGGCCATGTTCACCTCGGCACACAATTAGAGATTGCCTATTTTGACCAGCTTCGTCGAGAGTTAGACGAAAAACAAACCGTCATGGAAAACGTCGCCGATGGGGCTGATTTTGTAACCATCAACGGCCAAAGCAAGCATGTTGCCTCCTATCTAAAAGATTTTTTATTTACCCCTGACCGTTTTAATCAGCCGGTATTTTCTCTATCTGGGGGAGAACGAAATCGCTTGCTCCTCGCGCGATTATTTGCAAAACCCGTTAATTTGCTCGTGATGGATGAGCCAACCAATGATTTAGACATAGAAACCCTCGAGCTGCTCGAAACGATGCTCGTTGACTATCCAGGGACTTTGCTTTTAATCAGCCATGACAGGGCCTTTTTAAATCAAGTAGTCACCAGTGTGCTTGTTTATGAAGAAAAGGGTCATATCCAAGAGCATGTTGGCAGTTTTGATGATTATCAGCGGCATCAACAACAAATCACGCTACCTAAAAAAACCAAATCAAAATCTATTGCAGCACCTACAGCACCAATCCAAAATACATTGAGCGCAAATGAACGACAAGAACTCAAACAACTACCCAAAAAAATAGAGCGTTTAGAACAAACCATTAAAGCCTTACACCTTGAAATGGCCGAACCCGACTTCTATCAACGTGAGACTGAAGCCATCACACGGTGTACAGACCAGTTAAATACACTTGAGGAACAGCTTAAACAAGCTTATGCACGCTGGGAAAGATTAGAACTGGGATAATTTTTGAACTTAAGCTAGAATACGGCTCTTGCTTATTCAATGCTGCTTTTTTATCTATGCGCTTTTTATCCATGCTTTATATCGCTATGCTGCTTTTTATACCAAGCGTTCATGCACAACCCGCGATGCTACAAACCATCGATGGTCACGAAATACAGTTTGCTTCTCTGAAGGGCAAGTGGGTCTATATTAATTACTGGGCAAGTTGGTGCACACCTTGCTTACATGAAATTCCTGAAATCAACCGCTTTTACCAAACCTACCAACATCAAAACATTGCCGTATTTGGCGTAAATTATGATGGGGTTGCTGTCAACGAACAACGCCCGCTCATTCAGCAATATCAACTAGACTACCCAAGCCTTGGCATTGATCCCGCTGATGCTTTACAACTCGGAGACATCAAAGGTGTTCCGGTGACGTTTATATTTAATCCCGAAGGAAAATTATTCGATATTAAATATGGTGAACAGACTATTAAAACATTAAGTGCTTATCTTTGAATTAAATTTTATTAAAAAACGCTTGATTATGGCCCGTTATAAAACCTTACCGATTGGTTTTTTCATGTTGTTTTTATAAATAGTGTTGAAAATTATGCTACAATAAGCACCATTTTATAAATTTTAGGTTATAAGCGTAGGATATAGATGTCGAAAAAAATAGGATTTTGGTCAGTTTTTGCGATTGTAACCGGTAGTCAAATTGGCTCTGGCGTATTTATTTTGCCTGCTACGCTTGCTCCATATGGTATATTTAGTATTTTTGGCTGGCTTATTTCAGGGCTAGGCGCTATTTGTCTGGCGCTCGTGTTCGCAGGCCTTTGTCAGCGATTCCCAAGAACTGGCGGCCCCCATGTCTATATCAAAGAAATGTTTGGTATATCGGCTGCTTTTTTTACTGGATGGACGTATTGGATTATTTCCTGGGTCAGCACAACGGCCGTTGTTATTGCAAGTATTTCATATCTCAGTCCTTTTATCGGACATCAGTCGCCTTATGTGTATTTATCACTCGAGATATTATTACTCCTTGCCATCAGTTGTCTCAATTTAAAAGGTTTACAAGCCGCGGGAAACGTTGAGTTTATTTTATCATTACTTAAAATTATTCCTCTGCTTTTATTACCCTGTATTGCCATCTGGTATTTTAATGCGAATCATTTCACCTTGGCTCCGTCCGTACAATCGCTACCGCTATCTTCTAAATTAGCACAGGTGACCTTATTAACCTTGTGGGGCTTTATTGGGCTTGAGGCTGCAACAACGCCCGCAGGTTCCGTCAAGAATCCTTCTAAAACCATACCGCGCGCTATTTTTTTTGGTACTTTGTGCTCCGCCTTACTGTATCTCATCAGCAGTATCGGCATTATGGGACTACTCCCAGGTGAGGTTTTGGCAGCTTCCAAGGCTCCCTACGTTGATGCCAGTCAATATTTATTTGGTGGAAACTGGCACCTACTGATGGGACTGATTGCATCTATTGTTTGTGTGGGCACCTTGAATGCTTGGATGCTTGCGAGTGGACAAATTGTTTTAGGTCTAGCTGAAGACAAATTAATGCCGGCTTATTTTGCTAAAAAAAATAAATACGGTGCACCAACACTCGGATTAATCACCAGTTGTATTGGCATTATTCCACTCTTATTTTTGACCATGAACAATAACATCGCGCATCAAATTACCGACATTATCGACTTTTCGGTTGTTGCTTTTTTATTCGTTTATATTATTTGCACACTCGCTTATCTTAAAATTCTATTCAAAGAAAAAGCGAAATACTATCACTGGCTTTATACAATCAGTGCTTTGCTCTTTTGCTGCTGGATTGTTTATCAAACCCCTCTCAGAACGATAGAAACATCTTCTATTTTTGTTCTATCAGGCATTCCAGTATATTACTTCTGGCATCAGCGAAAAATGAAATTATGCATAAAATCGCCCGTTTAACTTGACGATTCCCGCATAGGTACAACAGTTGAAATAGCATGTTTATACACCATTTGAGTGACCCCATTTTTTAAAGTAATCACACGCTCATCCACATGCTCTATGCTGCCATGTAATTTAATGCCATTCACTAAAAAAATAGAAACGGGCACTTGGTTATCATGTAAGCGTTGTAAAAACGCCATTTCTAATGCTTGTGTCTCAGACATTGCCTTCTCCTTATTATTTGACGGCTTTATGTTTGTCTACATAACTTACGCTATCGGCATATCGCACCAGAGCTTTAATGCTATTTTTTTTTAGCTTATGATGAGAAGAACTATTTTTTAAATAAATAATGTGAGGCATGATGCATAACTATCGATTTAAGTTAATCAAGTTCATAAAACTAAGCTTTTTCCTGTTTTTCTCTGTCAGTGCCAGTGCGGCATCTATCAGCACCCAAATATATGGCACAGACGATAAACACGAAGCGAAAGGGAGTATTACCTTTAAAAATAGCCCGGGTGGCTTACTGATTCACTCAAACCTGCATGATCTTCCACCAGGCCCTCATGGGCTTCATATACACCAAAATAAAAGCTGTGGTGACGATGGCATGAAAGCAGGAGGGCATCTTGATCCCAACAAAACAATCTCCCTCCTAGGCCCATTTGGTAAGGGACATCTTGGCGATCTCCCTGTTTTATATATCAACGCCGATGGTAAGAGCCTAACGTCTATGCTTGCACCCCGACTAAGCATTGATGACATCAAAAAGCGTAGTATTATGATTCATGCTGGAAGTGATAATTATACCAATACGCCCCCTATGGGCGGTGGCGGTCCGCGTATCGCTTGTGGAATCATCCAATGAGCAAGTTATCGCATTGGATGTGGCTTATCATTGTTTTGTTTCTACTGGGCTCGCTTTTATTGTATGTCATGCAAAGAACCTTGGTTTATTCCCCCTCAAAAATCACACCCTCGCGTCAAGCCTTTCAGGCAGAAGACATGCAGCAGATACAACTCATTACAGCCGATAATATCTCGCTCAATGCCTGGTATAAAGCTGCTACGCCATCAACACAGCCTACAATCATTATTTTTCATGGCAATGCCGGCCATATTGGAACGCGCATGCCACTGGCACGCCAGCTGATTCAAAAAGGATTCGGTGTTTTATTACTTGATTATCGCGGTTACGGTGGCAACCCTGGGCATCCATCAGAAACCGGACTCTACCAAGATGCACATGCGGGCATGTTTTTCTTAAAAAAACAAAATATACCTATGAAGCAAACGGTTTTATATGGCGAATCGATTGGAACCGGCGTTGCTGTTAAAATGGCAACTGAATACCCGAACGCTTGTGCCCTTATTTTACAGTCACCCTATACAACACTAAAAGCTTTAGGAAAATATCGCTATCCATGGATTCCTATAGCACCCTGGGATAAATTTGACTCCTTGAGTCGTATCCAGAGCGTTCATATCCCTCTTTTAGCGCTACATGGAACACATGACACGGTTGTACCTTATCAACAAGGTAGCAGCCTTTTCAAGGCCGCCAACCAGCCCAAGCAATGGCATCGCTTTGAAAATAAAGGACATAATGATTTATGGACCCCTGAATTTATTCACGCTGTTCATTCGTTTATTAGCGAGTATTGTGGTCTGTAAGATATAACTTACACGTCCGTTCGTGTTTTACATCATGACAGCCCACAATAAATAGGTATACTGGTGACTTAAGGGATGACAAGGATTGTCTGACAGGATGTCACCTTTCTTATTTACCCTTTCTTATTTACATAGTGCCATATCTCTTACACATCAATATTTTCTGCATTGAGTGCATTGCTTTCAATAAACTCTCGTCTTGGCTCTACGTGATCACCCATGAGTGTTGTAAATATCTGATCAGCCGAGACAGCATCTTCAATTGACACTTGCATCATAGAACGTACATCTGGATCCATTGTTGTTTCCCACAGTTGATCTGGATTCATCTCACCAAGACCTTTGTAACGCTGAATACTTTGCCCTCGTTTAGCCTCTTTCATCAGCCAGGCAACCGCTTCTTCAAACGAACTCACAGGCTGTTTTTTCTCACCGCGTTGGACAAAAGCACCAGCTTGTACAAAATCACCCAGTTGTTCACCAAGTTCAAGCAGTTCTTTATAATCTTTAGATAAAAACCATTCCGCAGGAAAAGTAATGTTTGTTTCAACACCATGATGAACAATAGAAACACAAGGCAAATAATTTGTGTTTCTATCCGCTTCTGATTCTGCGCCATGCTCAGTATCTTGTGCCACCACACCCACTTCAAAACGCTGCGTTGTACTTTCAGATGCTTTCAATCGCAATGCCAATGCTTCAATCCAGTTTTTTACGACTACTTCGTCTTGCAGATCAACAGACTCAAGCCCTCGCGTAAACACCAATGCCATCAAGATATCTTCATGATAACGACGCGCATGTCGTGCAACAATTTTTTCAACACGTCGATATTGCTGCACTAAATTCTCAAGGGCTGCAGCTGAAATGGCAGGGGCATCTTTCGAGGGATAAAAGCTCGCTTTATCCAGTGCCGTCAAAGTTAAGTGCTCATATAACGCATCATCATCTTTTCAGTACCGCTCTTGTTTGCCTTGCTTTAATTTATAAACCGGCGGTTGTGTGATATCAATTTACCCACGCTCGATTAAATCGGGCATTTGTCGATAAAAAAACGTGAGCAATAACGTTCGGATATGTGCACCATCCACATCCGCATCCGTCATAATAATAATACGATGATAACGTGTTTTATCTGGATTATATTCTTCTCGACCAATACCGCACCCAAGCGCTGTAATCAATGTCGCCACTTCTTGAGATGCAAGCATTTTATCAAAACGTGCTTTTTCAACATTTAAAATTTTACCTTTTAAAGGCAAAATAGCCTGAAAGCGCCTGTCACGTCCTTGTTTTGCAGAACCTCCCGCGGAATCTCCCTCAACCAAATAAATTTCCGATTGTGCTGGATCTTTTTCTTGGCAATCGGCCAGTTTTCCAGGTAATCCTGCAATGTCTAAAACGCCTTTTCGTCGTGTCATATCTCGCGCACGACGTGCCGCCTCGCGAGCTCGCGCGGCCTCAATAATTTTCATCACAATGGCTTTTGCAATGCCTGGTGTTTCAAGTAAGAAATCACTCAACTTCTCAGATACAGCCGATTCGACGGCTGACTTCACCTCTGATGAAACGAGTTTGTCTTTGGTTTGTGAAGAAAACTTAGGATCCGGCACTTTGACCGATAAAACGGCCGTTAATCCTTCTCGTGCATCATCTCCTGAAGTGGCAATCTTTGCTTTTTTGGCAAAACCTTCTTTTTCAATATACTGATTTAAAGTCCGTGTTAATGCAGCACGAAAGCCTGCCAAATGCGTCCCACCATCTTTCTGTGGAATATTATTTGTAAAACATAATAAGTTTTCTTGGTACGAGTCATTCCACTGCATCGCCACATCGACAACAATACCGTCTTTTTCTGCTTGCATCGCAAAAGCATCCGGCATAATAGCCGTTTTGTTTTGACTCAAATAAGCCACAAAGGCTTCAATACCGCCTTCATAATGAAACGTTTCTTTTTCACCATCTCGCTCATCTGTCAAATGAATACAAACGCCCGAATTTAAAAACGCAAGCTCACGCAAACGCCGTGCTAAATGTTCATATTTAAACTCAATACCTGTAAAGGTATCAGGACTTGGTTTAAACCAAACTTGTGTCCCTGTTTTTTCTGTATCCCCTATAATAGCAATCGGCGCATCCGGAACACCATGGTGATAGTGCTGCTCATGAATTTTTCCGTGTCGCTGAATGGTAAGTTTTAATTCTTCAGACAAGGCATTCACAACGGATATACCTACCCCATGTAAACCACCTGATACTTTATAAGAATTATCATCAAATTTACCACCGGCATGTAATACGGTCATGATAACTTCAGCAGCAGAGCGCCCTTCATCCTCATGCACATCAACAGGAATACCGCGTCCATCATCAGAGACTGTAATGGATTCATTGGCATGAATCATCACATTAATTTCTTGGCAATGCCCCGCCAACGCTTCATCAATCGCATTATCAACGACTTCAAAAACCATATGATGTAAACCCGAACCATCATCGGTATCCCCAATATACATTCCGGGACGTTTTCTAACGGCATCAAGGCCTTTTAACACCTTGATATTACTCGAATCGTAGTTATTGGCGCCTGCACTCATGAAGGATCCTTCTTATTAACGAGGAAAAGAAAATTAAGCAATAGTATAACATGAGCGACTAAAAATTTATACGGGGAAATTTGAGGTTTCACGTGAAACCTTGCTTATTTCAAAAGAAAACAAGAAACACCTTTTTATCTACGTCCCGCAAATAAACTACGAAACGTAGACATTTATCTAACGCCTAAACACCAGCCTTAGCGATTATATTTCTTTTATTTTTTCTGACATTTTAATCCACTCAGACATATCAAGAACATCAAGAAAGTCAAGAAAATCAGGCCAAACCATTTGAAGTGCGAGTAAGAATTTATATGCGACTCTTGGCTGCTTCTTGATAGAAAGATTCAGCATTTCCAACTGAGCATCCATAGGAATTGACGGCTTCTTTGTGTTTGATGGCTTTGCATGTAACATATTATCCAATACCTGATTAAAGGCAGTCTTTAAATGCCGCGGCACCGGAATATCACCATTAAAAATACGATGATCAGCACTAACTGAAATCGGCAAACAATCTTGAGGTTTAAACATTTTAGATGTTTCATCCCACACAGGTTTTCGCTGTACGGCAAACCAAGTAAACTTTAAGGCTTCACTCGTGCGCAAAGGAGATTTGCCTCGTTGATACCCAGAAACCCCATTATTACTCGCTGATACAATAGGATTTCCTGGCATCGGATAAGGATAAACACCATCACCGATCTGCTGCATGATGTCTGCTTTTAATTTCAAAAATTCCGGATATTTTCGCTCTAATTCAAATCGTTTATTATAACAAATTATCATCATCTGTAGATTCTGCTGTACCGCATGACCTAAAGAAGCAATAGAACGCTGATGACAATTTCTAAATACCATCATCCCTAAATGCTCATCACAGCCAGGTAACTTCACCGCCAGAGCAACATACGCGTCTTTATTTTGATATAATCGCTGGTAACTTAAATAAGTGCGAGACACTGGATTGTCTGAAACTGCTTGGCTAATTGTCTGTAACATCAAGAGACTCAACGTTTCTGACGGATGTTTTTTTCCAAAAAAATCAAGCCGATCAATATTCAAATCAAACTCTCCAACCATGGTCGGATCAGCCGGCGCTTTCCACTGCGTCATTAAGGCTTGAGACGTTTCCGACATATCAACCGGATAATTATGGCTTGTATACTGTTTTATCTGTGGCAACAGCAAGTGCCGACTCGTTGTAAAAAAACTCCACATTTTTCCTGGCGATAAGTTGAGTTTGCTTAACTGCTCTCTATATTTGTTATCTTGAATCATAAAACACTGCCGAAGTCCCTCTGTGCCCACTAAGGCACGTAACGAACTCGTATACGGCTGGTTTAAATAGATCGACGAGATTAGTTTATCTTCAAGCACTGCAATTTTTTGTGTCAGTATTTCAGATGACGGTAAGCCGATTTCACGATAGAGATCAGCCTCACATACATGACGATGCTCATCTGCTAAAATAGTCGAAAAAATCATTGGCGCAATATCTGCCTGATGAAAAGCACGAAACAACTCTTCGATTAAAGCTTCTGCAACCAAGTTAAGCAAAACCACTGCAACTTTTGGACAACTCTCGTTGCGAATAAAATCACACAAATCTTCTATTTCTTCGTTATAAGCAGGTGGCATCGCATAGGGGGTAATTAACTCATATAAAATACGTGTGAATACCATCCCATGAAACACCTCATCAATTAATTGTTGACGCATACGTTGTTTAAACACGTCATTCGGCATTTGCTTTTCAAATTGAAGGGGGACTTGAATCGCTAAGACTTCTAATTGAGCTAAGAAAGCAAAGGCGTAAATATAAAGCATCCGATCGTGCGCCAACTCAAATGGAAGTCCTTCTGAAAAAAGCGTCTCCATTCGTTGCACTACAACTTGCTGTTCATCTTTATTTAATGCTTGCCACCCTTCTGAAATCCATTTCTCTGCACCCCATACCGGTTTTAATAGCGCATCTAAGTCCCTCATTTCCATCCAAATATTTAATTGATTTATGCCGAGTATCATACCTCTAATATGCTGGATAAAACAAGATAAACGCTTGTCCTATAGCTTCAGCTTCATGAACAAATTTAAAATTCAGGAAACGTGACTAATTATTCACAGATCCAATGAATCTTGATGAAATAAATCAAGACCCACCGACTTCAATCGCACCTGAAGTTTCACGTGAAACATGACCCGCCTCTAGTTCAAAAAACGATGTATTTTCAGATTGAAGCTTTGCTCTAAATACAGCAGAATCTATCGACGTAAAGAAAAATTGGCCTTGAATGTCATCCAACGCCTCAAAAAAACGATGTGTATGTGCCCCATCAAGTTCCGTTGTAATATCATCAAATAAATAAGTGCATGGCCCAGGTAATAATTTTGCCTGGGCAAGCTTTAACGCAATTAAAATAATTTTTTGCTGGCCACGGGATAATGTTTGTTTTGCTTTCTGCCCTGTCGTTTTAAATAAAATATCCGCTTGATGTGCACCCGAGTGCGTATATTGCCTTTGCATATCCAGCTCAAACTGCTGCACCAATATGTCATCCAAACCAAGGCCCGTATTTTTTTTATCCCAGCCTTTATCATAAACAAGACTGCAGTCAAGTGGCGTCAATACAGGTAATATGTGCTCAAAAGCTGCTGACCAAGCTTTAAAATAATCGCTTCTAAATTCATCTAACATATAAGACAAATCAACTAGTTGCTCATTCCATGGCAGAAATGCCGGTTGCTTTGCACGCTCACGCAACAATACATTCCGGTGCTTTAAGACCCGTCGATAGTCTTTCCAAACGGCATGATAATCAGGTTCCACGTGAAACAATCCCCAGTCGAGCAAACTACGACGAATGGCAGGACCTGCATCCATGATGTCAAAAATATCTTGATAAAATATCTGACAGGGCAAATGCCTCGCCAAATCACTGCTGCGTTGACAGGTTTGTTGATTCAAACGAACCACCGTCCCCGATTTCGCTTTTTGAATACTAATCGAGTCACCCGTCTGCATTTCACCAAATACAGTGAGACTCGGCGTATCATAAGAAACAAGCGATAATGTTTCACGTGACCGAAACGAATGCCCACTACCGAGCAAATAAATTGATTCCAATAACGAGGTTTTTCCACTGCCATTGGCACCAAAAAAAACATTAAACCTTTGATTTAAGTCTAACCTTGCCTGAGTAATATTTCTGACACAATGAACATCTAGACGAGCCAATGTCATATTTTCATAGGCATAATAATGTATTGATAGTTTTCATCCTGCAGTGACTCAACTAAAATACTACTGTCTGTGGTCGAAAAAGATAACTGCACGACCCCTTCAGGAAGAATCCCTAACACATCCAAAACATAACCTGCATTCACACCAATTTTAAGTTCATCGCCTTCTGTTTCTGCTTCAATCGACTCAATCGCTTCTTCTTTTTCCTGATTATTCGCAATCAACGTTAAAAGATTAGGCTGAAGATGCAGTAAAATTGCTTTTGATTTTTCATGTGCCAAAATAACGATGCGCGATAAAGCACGTTTTAAAACATCTCTATCAATAGAAACTGATTTATTTTGCCCTCTCGGAATCGCTTTCGTATACGGCGGAAAACGTGCCTCAACCAATTTAGATGAAAAAGTATATGGATTGGGGTGTTATTATAAATGACGGGCCCCCGGGGGGGAGGGAACGGG
>JAAHTH010002119.1_pt1 | contig 15854 bp, 16 predicted proteins | sample 6116091 | NCBI WGS metagenome assembly JAAHTH01 (sample SAMN13939990, study PRJNA603662) | sponge metagenome | isolation source: marine sponge | host: Mycale hentscheli | place: New Zealand | collected 2006 | reverse complement strand
TCAAACGTGCCTGACGTAGTTATGTTGCCTGTCATTGCACCGCCAGATAATGGCAAATAGTTTGTCAATGTTAATGCATTTACAGCGGTGTTAAGACTTGTAGTTGTTGCATGATTAGTGCCGTCACCAATAAATATATCACCATTATCAAGGTTAGGTACAGCATTGCTACGCCCTGCACCCATGATAAATATACCACCAGCACTTGCGTGTGATCGTGTTACTTTAGCTATTTTCTGTATTTGTGAGGACTCACCTGATGGTATTGCTGTGGTTAATGTACCTGTATTTGATACATACAGTTCATCACCTTCACTAAATGCAGATGTATCTAAATTGTGCATTTCACCAAAAGTAAGTACCTCACAAGATACGTTTGCACTAACAGATGCATTTATAATACCAAAGGCTGGCATTTTACTTGCATCATTGGCATCGGCTTTAGAAACAACAGTAGTGTTGCCTGATATACCAGATATATATACCGGGTCACCAGCAGATAACGCCTCACCAGCTTGACCTTTAAATTTAGTAGGGCCACGCAATGGGCCTATAAATTCAGAAGCTTCTACCTCATCTGTAACTGTAATACCGCTATCAGTCGTTATTAGCCTAATTACATTATTATGATATAGTGTTACAGCACCGCTTTCATTAAATCGCGCCATATATGTGTTGGTGCCTTGGCCTCTAATATAAACATCATCTGAAGCAAATATCTGTAAGTCACCAGCACCTACATCACGTATGTAACTAGATACACCATCGTGCGATAACTCTAAGTCATTACCTGTGCCTAGCGTTAATTTATAATTATCAGCTAAATTTATATTGCCGTTGCCATTAATATTTTTGCCGTTCAAATCAAGATTGCCGCCAAGCTCGGGAGTCAAATCCTGTACGATAGCAGTAATGCCAGATGTGTTAGTTGCATTAGCCCATACAGTTCCATTGTAGATAAGTATCTGACCGCTTATGGCATTGTTAACTTGTACGTCTGTAATATTTTCAAGTATGTGATTGTGACCATTGTCTACAACAGTTACTGCAATATCTATATCGCCCGTTGTGTAATCTAACGTACCGCTACCTGTTGCTTCACCAGTAAGGTTTGTTGTCAGATTTGTAGGAATGGGTACGGGTGAACCACCTGCACTATCTTCAGCTATTGGCATTTAACTCTCCATTACCATTTTACGCGATTTGCCCAATAGGCTGCGCTTGATTTACCTTTTGCTATGTTCTTGCGATGTCTCGCTTTAAAACTAGCTCTTTTTTTCTTCATGCGTTGGCTCTCACCAGACTTAGGTTTTCCTGCTGTAATAGCACCTTGCTGTCCAAAACGTATGATCTTCTCTTTGCCGTCATAACACGATTTTACAACGTGCGACTTTGTTTTATGCCCCGGTGTACGTTTGGGCTTGTTGCACTTCATATTAGCCTTAAGTATGGGTTTACGGCTAATCATTTTTATCTTTTAGTACGTATCTGACCATCAGACCTACGATAACGTGTGCCAGCTGGCAGACTATCATATTGCTGTTGTGTTGTAATATTTACAATATTAGGTGTTGTTGCACTAACTACACCAGCACCAGTTAATCCACCAAGTGCTGTTAAAGCGCTCTGTTTTGGTAACGCACGTAGTATCTTTACGCCTTGCGAATTATCTAGCAATCTACCGCTTATTTTCTTTCTTACGTCTATATCTAAATCTAATAACATTTGCGCTGCATCGCGTGTAGGCATAGTTAATAATTGGGCCGCAGCAGTTGTTATATCTTCATCAACAACATCTCCAGCTTTACCAAGTGTTCTTAAAGTTTTATCACCAATTTTGCTACCTAAAAATGGTATTAAATTAGCTAAGTTTCTTACATCACCAACAGCTTCAGTGCCTTTTGCTATAGCTTGCATTGCTTCGTTTTTCGCTGGCTGCTCTGCTAGTTTCATAGCTTCTGTAGCACTTGCTGTAATGGAGTTTGCACCTACATCTGTTGCTTTTGCTGTATCTGCTAGCTCTGCTTGACGCACTAAATCATTTACTAAGGTTTCAGCTTTTTCTTTACCAATAACTGTTTCTAACTTAGCTTTAAAGCTTGGCGTTCTAAATTGGCCTTTTAATGCGCTATAGCTCTCAGGGTTATCTAATAGAATATCTATTTGATCCTTAATGCCTGACAATAGCGCTTCTTTTTCAGATTTACTATATTTCTCTATATCTCTTGCAAACTGTTTGGGCCTAGTTTTCTTGTTAGTGATATTTTTTAAGCCATAATCCATTGCATTTTTGTTAGCCTCCTCACCAGCAAATACACTTCTAGCCTGTGCATATTCTGGATTAGCTTTATCTATTTCTTTTAATAGTTTATTTTTAATAATTATTAAATCACGCGCTCTTTTTTTTGTATTTTGCTGTATGTTCCTACCTATTTCATCATCTAAACTTTTTTTAACTTGATCTAATATTTCTAATTGGTTTTCTGTTGCTTGCCCCATATAAGCTAAATCTTTTACTGCTTTATCCCTGTAGTCTTTAACTAAAGGTATGTTAAGCACCTCTTGTAATTCTTCTGTTGGCTGTATTCCCTTAGCAAATGCTTTGTCATATAATGGTTTAGATTCCTTATCTATTCTTATATTTATATCATCTAGCGTGTCGATCATATCTTTTGGTCTACCAAGTGCTACGTTAAATGCTTCATTTACACGTTGACTTTGTTCGGATTGTTGCGCTCTTGCAGCTTTTTGCATTATATTTTGAGATGGCCCAGCCCTACGGCCTAAGCCTACACCAGCTATACGATATCCCGGCAAATTAGGGTCTTGCAATAACATATCAGGTCTGACTGTTTCATCATCTGCGGCACGTAACAATGATGATCTAAACTCTTTTGGGTCTTTTATGCCAGATACAGACCTCATGTAGTCGTATATGTTTTGTTCTTTGCCTTGTGGTATTAAACTTGGCGTTATTAGTTCCTGTGTTGCATCAACAGCGTCATCTACTGCGCTAGTTGGCATTAGCTCTTGTGGTTTGCTAGGGTTTCTATACATTGTATCTCTAAATTTAAAATTCTTATTAGCACCCTTGTTTTCTACAAAACCAAATCGTTTATAAAAGTTTTTTAACCTAGTTACAGATGTTGCTCCAAAATCAGTGCTAGGCGTTAAAGTTATTGTTTTGCTATTATTATCTGCATAATCAATAATTTCATTCATAATGCTTGTTCCTGTGCCTTTTTGTTTTTCTGGCACTACTATACGACTAACATTTATCGTGTCATTATTTTCAAATACATCTAGCTTTACATTTTTAACTTTGGCATTATTTTCTATTTTTTCTAAACTTTGTTCTGCAATACGGCTTGGCGATGCTAGTTCCTCTGCTGCATCAACAGCGTCATCTACTACCGGGGTAACTTTAGCATCAGTACCCACTTGATCTGCAATTTCATCAGATATGCTCTGAGTAGGCACATCAGGAGTATCAACATTAAATGCTCTGCGTGTGCCTCTGTATACTTGCCCCGGTGCTTTTATAATACCTTTTGCAGCAGCTACAACTGTTTTTGCCAATGGCCCTATAGCTGGCGCTAATCCTGCAAGTTCAGCAGCGCCTCCTGCTGCCTCTAATCCTGTTAATGCAGCCTGTTTGCCTAACCTACCAGCTATTGCTGGCCTGCCTGTAGCCAACGCAGCTAACGCACCACCACCTAATGCGCCAGACTTCTGTATATTACTTGGCATATCATATACAGCCATTGCTGGGTCTGTTACTAATGTTTTTACAGGTTCTTCTATAACGTCAGCAGCGTAATCTGGTAGAGCGCCTGCGCCATATGCAACTGCTGGATTTATTGCTCCACTAGCAGCCCTAGTAACAGCACCAGCCGCTCTTAAACCACTTAAAAAACCATCAAGAGGCTTTGCTTGCATTGGTGCACTACCGCTTTTAGTTTTAATTTGACCATCAGATCTTCGATATTTAGTTCCGGGTAGCAAAGCATCATATTGTTCTTGGCTAGTAATATTTGGTATTGACATTGTTTTATTACCTACTCTACTGATCTTGCGTTGAATAGTTTACGCCACCTATGTTAGTAACGCTTGGTGTAACACTTGTAGTCACATCATCAGGATTATAAGGCTCAACTAAACCACCTGTGCCTAGCGCTAAACTATTCATTGAGCTTAGTCTGAGCTGACGTTTAAATTCTAACGCACTTTTAGAGTCACCTCGTTGCGGTAAATATGTTTGCCTATACTCTATCATTTCTTTAGGCCCAATAACAGCGCCAGACTCAGGCCTTAAAATTGCCTGTATAAAAGCATCACCAGCTGTTTCATATGTGTCTCTTTTCTCCCCTTTTAATACTTGTAAAGGCGCAATTTGTGAAAATAATTTAGCTGGATTGTAATCACTGCCGTCTATTGTTTTAAATGCAGTTAGCGCTTTTGTGTAAAACATTGCATTGTCAGACTGCTTTGCAGTAGGGTCTTTAGTTTTACCTTCCTTGTTTAATGCGTTTAGTCTTTGTATGCCTAACCTTTGCTGATCTAAAACATTTTGCCTATCAGCATCTGACATATTAAAGTCTAATGTTTCTTGTAGCCTCTTATTAGTGATACGTCTTTGCACTTCATCTAATTCTTGCTGTTTTACTCTAAAATCATAATCTAACTTTGTTTCATTATCGCGCTGTTCAAAAGTTGCCTCAAACTGCCTAACTTTTTCATCGTATGTTTTTTCATTCATACCAATATCAGCTAATATTTTTTGTGTATTTGCATCTATTTGGCCTAACCTTGCAGTACCTAGCGCACTTTGTTCTTGTATAATGCTTGGCAAATAAGCACTGTAAAACGCTTCAGGATTTGCCCGTGCAAGTGCTTGCAGCTCTGGCGATAAGTTACTTAAACCTTTTTCCATTATTTCGGCACTTGCTTTTTGTTGCTGTCTTTGCATATCGCCAGCACGTCTAGCTTCTATCGTTTGCATTATAGCTGCTGTTTTGTTTCTATCTCCCGGTGCAGAGAATACATCACCTAATACGCCAGCAATAGCAGCTATCTTATCTGTAGTAGAGTAACCGGGTGCATCATATCTACCCTTTAAGCGCTCTTGTAATGCCGCATTGTCTATAGTTGCTTGCTCATCATCACTTAACACTCTTTGGCCATCAATGTTAGGATCGCTAATTTGTTGACTTCCTGTTGCAGCACCATCTTGTTCTGGTATTATATTACTAATCATACCTTGCGCAAAACTCATGTTGTTTGCAGGAGATGGAGGCGCTATATAATCTGGCTCAACAGTTGTAACGCGACCACCTGCACCTTTAAATGTGCCGCCACCCGGTGTTTCTAATGCCGCTATAATATCTGGGTTTGTTATAATGTCGCCTTGTCCTTTAAATCTTGGCTGTGTTATAGTAGATAGTCCACTTAACGATGGATTTAACGCAAAAGCACCACCAAAATTACCACCTGTACGCATAGGCATTTTGCGCCTTGGCAAACTACGCTGCTGATTCATCATTCCTCTAAAAAATACCATAACTTTACCTTCTTGTCCTTATTTAGGCTATATAAACATTGAGGCTACTTGCCCTGCACCAGCTATTGCTGCACCTAAACCACCACCGCTTGTTGTCTGTGTGCCTCTTGAGTCTTGTATCATTGGTGTATTACCTAACAAACCTAACTGTAATTGTGCGCGTCTATATGGGTCATCATATGCCATTAAGTATGCTTGATACTGTGCATCTAGTTCAGCTTGCTCTTGCCCTCTTTCAAGTTGCCCTAAACTACCGCGCATAGCTGCTTCACGCATATCAGCGTCTGACATTTGCCCAGCCATATCGCCTAACAAACCTGCACCGCGTAATCTTAACTGTGCGCCACTTAGCCCAGCTTGTTGATTTGCTAAATCAGCTTGCATCTGCCTTGCAGCATCTTGCTGATACATAGCAGAAGCTTGCTGAAAACCCTGTGATCTTAAATCAGCACCTGTTCTTGCCGCTATATCACCAAAATTTCTATCACTTTCAGCTTGCTGTATTGCTTGTCTTGAACCACCAAACGCAGCAGACTTAGCGGCATCAGCATCAATGCGCTCTGCGGTCTGTCCACGTTGTCTTTCTATCTCAGACAATTGTGCATCAATAACTTGCTGTTGAAATGGGTTTGTGTATGCAGATAAATCGGCATTAGCAAAGTTCTGCGCTTGTACTTGCTCTGGTGTATATTGTGCGCCTGTTTGTACCATACCTGTTGCATCGCCTAACAAACCTCTTGTGCCTTCAGATTGTTGTAAATATGTGTTTATAGCGTCTCGCTCTAAATCATTGACACCAGCTACTCTTTGCCCGGAATAAGGTGTAAACTCTTGGCCCATTAACTGATTTATATTGCCACTAATAGTGTTATATTGCTGTCTTGAAAACTCATCAAGGCTATTGTCTTGCGTTGTTTCTACTTTTTTCTTACCGCCCATTAGAGCCTCCATATTAAGGTTTTGCCATGCTCAACAAAACCAAGTTTTTTTAATAATCTGTTCCAGCCTTTGCGATGGTCAAATGTCATAATAAAGTCACCGCCTAAGTCTTTTACGTGTTTCTTTGCGGCATTAACTAAAAGATAAAAGTCTTTTAAATCACCGCCATATAGCCAAACATTTAATCCAACAGTGCCATCAGACTTTTTAGCTACTTGCGTTATTGCAGCGCTGTTATTAGCAGGCCAATACTGCGCCTCATCATTAGCTACAGCCTTTACAACGTCGTCAAACGTATGCTTGTGACCTGATCGCGCCAATGCGTTTACAATTTGCTCTTTATGGTTCTCTATATTTACAGAGCTGTCCATGTTAATACTCCAGAGTTATCAATACTTGCACTATAGCGCGTTCCGTTCGGGCTTGTAAGTATTAATCTATTGCTTGCGTTTATATTTATATCCTCATTGATCTTACGTGTTTGCGTCATCTCATATGTAATATTACGACGTGTTTCTGTTTCATTAATCAGATCATATGTTGGCATTGCGTCAGGCAGTCTCATCGTTTACTCCCCGGTGTTACTTCTATACGCGGTATACCTAAACGCCAGTTAGTTGACTCTGCGCCTATCGCTTTTACTAGCATTTGTCTGCCATGTACCCTAACAGGTACAGGCTGCTGTGTTGCCGTATATGGCCCAAAACTACGCTCTGCGCTGTTAGGGTATATCTTGGTCTTAAAAGTCATGCTCACGTCGCCCTGTGCGCTCTCATCAGGGTATATAAAGGTCACATTTGCTGTAGTTTCACCAACACCTAGCTCAACAGGCCCATGTTCGATAAAACTGACATCGCCATTGTGATCATAGCCAAACTCATGATCATAAATCTTACCACTAGCATCTACAGCTATTGGATATGGTAATGGCGCTTTGTCTGTCGCGCATAATCGCGATAAACTGCCTTTATTCCAATGTCCTTCTCTATAGTCATAAACCACATATTTGTCATTTTCAGTGCTATCAGCGCTAGGGTAAAACCACCAAACCTCACCAAATGATGCGTTGTGCCAAGCAGTAACTTTGCTAATTTGCGCCCTGTTAATATCTTTAAACACTGCATCATGCACATCGCATTTTATAGGTTGGCTGTAACCTGTATAAACATAAAAGTTTTCATGTGACATCCAATATGCTGCGCCATCAGCCGTTGTCACCGCACCAGCAGACACTAAACCACCACCAGCATTATCTTGCGGGAATCCGTACACTAATGGCGGCCCTAAATATACAACGCGCCATACGTCTTTGTCTGTAAATATAAGGCTACCACCTTTAACATTGACCGCATTTAATATTGTACCAGCTGTTTGTAGACTAAAATTACCAGCTTGGTTATTAGCTGCTGCTGTCCATTGGTTTCTATCTTCTTGATCTGACCAAGCAACATCTCTTGGCACTCCTGCTGCGCCAAGACACATTACAATACGTTCTGGCGTTACCAATACAGCTCTATTATCTACAGGCGCATTTGTTACTTGTGTAGCATCAACATTGACGTTTACGTTCCATTCGTAAAGTTTGCCGTCATCAGGCAATACACCTAACAATATCTGACCAAATGTATCTAGTGACCATATGCTTGCAGGGTTTGTAGTGCTTACCACAGCTGGGTTACTAACACCATACGGCCCTTGACCATATAAACCTGTACCAAATCCAGCGCCTGTGTCTGCATCTGCGCGCCCGGCAGTTAATCCACTAGGCGTAATATCTGTTACAGCACCGCCAGCTGTCATAGCATATAAATGGCTGTTAGTTCCTATAGCAGCCCATACTTGATTGTTGTTATCACGCCAAGATATAACACGTCTTGCCTTACCGCTTACAGTTGTAGTTGTTCTTTGCCTCCAGCCACCCATTGGCCCTAATGCACCAAATTGCCAACGCACAAGATTAGCATCAAAGTTACGGCCTTTAGACTGATACTCTGTTCCGTTGGTGTATACACCGGGCGGTATGTTTAATGGTACTAACATTAACTAAAACTCACTGTAACTGTATTTGTATAGATTACATTATTATCAGCATCTGTTACACGACATCTATATACAGCGTTGCCTACTTGTAATGCACTATTATAACTAAATCTTGTAGCATATTGTGTGCCTGTTTGTGGTGATATCTGTGCACTGCTAGAAATACCAGATACATATTGCCATGTATATGTATATGGAGATTTACCACCCGTAACTGTTACTTGTGCATATCCGTTATTTGGACTGCTTGTTTGCCCTACATAACCTCCCACGGGGTCACTATAAATTGAATTGCCAAATAATTGTGTAGGCGTTGTTGTAGCCTCAAATGCAGTAGAAACAACTTCCCATGCACTACCATTCCAACGCTTAACTCCACTACTAGGTTCCACCCACGCACTACCATTGTAATACTTAGCTGTTGCGTCTGCAAATGCAGTGCCGTTATAAGTTTTTATTGCCATTATGCCGTTGTATCAAACCAAATATCATCTGTTAGTGGGCTTGTAGGCGCTGTATTGCCTACAGTTATTGTTCTTCCATTACCGCTTGCGTGTGCTACTTTGCTATCTAATGCAGCTTGCAGACCGCTTGTTTGCGCTATTGTTAGTGTATCATCTGCTATTGTGCCAACGCTTGTAGCTAATGTAAAATCACCTGTGCCATCAAATGCTATGCTGCCTGTTACTACGCCTGTTAGTGTAACAGTTCTTGCAGTAGACCATTTATCTGCTGACGTTGCATTGCCTGTCACAGCGCCCGTAACGTTGCCTGTTACGTTACCTGTAACATCGCCTGTAAGATTACCAACAAATGTTGGCCCTGTTACTGTGCCTGTAAATGTAGGGCTTGCTATTGGCGCTTTAGTATTAGCTAAGTTTTCATTAGTCTTTACTTGCGCATCAATCGCTATCTGCGTGTTATTTAAATCACCGCCCCATGTATCTTGTGCAGTATTTGGTAGGTTGTATGTCCAACCATAATTTGTTGTTGTAGGCATATCAATAGTATCCCGCTGTTGCGTTTATCATTTGTGGTTTAGTTCCTGACATTCTGCGCTTGTCCTGATCATTTAATGCCCTAACTGCATCTTCAAACAAACTAGCCCAGACAGGCAATCTGCTGTCATCATTTAAAAATGGTGCAGCGTGTAATAATGTACCATACAAGTATATTTGCGGCGATTTACTTAATAACCAATTTGTATCTACATCATTTACTAAAGGCGTTACTTCAGCCAAATATCTCATAATGCCAATAGTAGAATCCGGGGGAAACGGATAAAATAATAGTTTAGTGCCTTGTATAGAATAAAATCTAGGTATACCTGAGTCAGAGCCTATGCCATCTAATGCGTTATGTGGTACATATTGCAATGGATATTCAGAGCTTTTCATCTGTATGTTACGCATCTCTAAAAAATTTGTAGGCAATGTTGTTTGCCCTACGTTTATAGTAAACTCAGTGTACTCTTCCATCTCAGATACATTGACTTTGCGGTTAACGCTTTCTTCATTCATTTTGATGAAATTAGGTATTTGTGCAGTCAAATCAGTACGATTTAACGTGTCATTTATAACTGTTTTTAATTCGCCTAGATTTGCAAATGCCATAACTACACCTTAAACTGCGCCACTCGCAATGCCTGAAATTCATTACTGTTTAATTTTTCTACAACTTTAGGCCAATGATCTTCATTAAATACATCAATGCCTTCTGTTGCTTTCCAATGCTGTATTAGCCCTAATGGTATTGTGCCAACTTTAACTAAATCAGCTTTACCTAATGTGCCTTTAGCATCATATTGTTGTCTTTTATTGTCATCTAATATTTTAGTGACATTTTGTTCTGTTTTTACATACATTTCATCTGTTGAGCTATCAACTGCGAGGCTGTGCTTCATGCCCGTTGCTGCATCATATGAAAATGGTTTAAAACTACTCATGTTAATCCCTTGCTACAACTAGATCGTTATTCTCTAACAGTTTAGCCTGATTTGCGTCTGTTTTAAAGATATCGCCCTTTTTATAACATAACTCAGTACCATCTTCGCTTGTCTTGCCTGTTCTTATTTGCGCTATACCGCCCTTTTTAGTGACTATACACTCAACGCGATCATCTTTTACTTTAGCTTTAATTTTTGGTGCTGCTTTTGCCTTTGGCATATCTTTCTCCTGTATATATAGGGGCTGGCAAATGCCAACCCCCGGTGTTTACCTAAAACTAGGTTAAGTCTGCAGCTACGCCAAGACCTTTTTCGTTTTTCACGATAAGTGTCATATCACCTAGGATTTGACCTTTTTCGTTGTCACCAGTTTTGGATAGTTCTTCATAACGTGGTGAACGTAATGTACCTAAAGTACACATGGATGGGTCTACAAATAGAGCATCGCGTGTTAGGCCATACTGTACTGGTATTATAGTCATTTTGCCGTGGTTAGACAGATAAACGTCTGCACCGCCAACAACTACACCTTCATCTAATCCGTTAATTTCATAGCGGTTAGCTGCAAGTCCAGCAAATCCAGCAAATGTTGCTTTATGCGCAGCACTCATGTAGATTTGTGAGAATGTAGCGCCATTATTAAATCCAGATTGGATTACGGCATCCATGATAGTTTTAGTGAAAGTACGCTGTGTACCCGGTGTAGCAGCAGCACAATCTGTTCCGCTATATCCACCATTAGCACCGCCTGATCCACGTGACACGTTTGAAGTTGCCCATGCTAATGCACCAGCAGCTTTACGCCCAGTTGAACCTGATTCTTCAGATGAAGCAAAGTTACCAATGAAACGAGCTTCAAAGTCACGCTTTAGCTCAATACCTTTGATAAGCTTTTGTCTAGCCATTTCTGACGCTACGCCTGCTGAGTCAACAGCTTCTTGTATGCCAGCTACAACTACCGCACGTTTTTTAGTTTGTACGCGGTTAGCAACACGAGTTCTTGTGTTAGCTTCGAATGATGTAGTATCATCACCATCAACTTGTGCTGAAGCAGCATCTGGAGTTGCTAGTGTTTCTGTTTGCCACTCATGACGTGTAGCAGTAACTTTTACGCCGCCGCCTTTGATGTTTGAGCAGAATGGTGTTTTCTCAGGAGCAACGCGCTCGATAAGGTTTGAGAGGTCTTCTCTGTTGCCAGCAACACCTGCTGGTACGATTGTGTTTGTTGGTGCAGCCATCTTAAAAATCTCCTATTGATAGCTAACTCGATAACAATAACGCTACAGCATCATCTAATGAATTAGATTTGTTGAAACGTTTTGCAGCACGAGCTTTTCTTAATGAATTTGCATTACCCGCTGATTTGCCTTTTGACTTGATTGCCTTAGGCACAGGTTTTGCGCTAGTTTTTGAAAGCTTCTTCTGACTATCCCGGTATTTAATACCATCATAGGCCAAAGCTAACATTCCGGGTTTTGCAAATCTGAGTTCTTCATGTGTCGCGCCAAGTGATAACAACGTCTTAGTCAATGTTTGTTGTATCTCCGGGCCTTTCACAACATCTAATAAATCTGGGAATAACTTAGGTGCATTTGCAAAGTTTTCTTGCAATATCTGTTGTTCATATTCTTTTTGTGCAGTGACCGCAGATTCTTTATGAACCTCTAGGGCTTGCGACTCAGCTTCAAACAACGCTTTGTTTTGCAAGTATTCAGATGGGTTTCTTTGTGACATCTCTACCCAATTTACATCTTTCCAACGCTGATCGAATAATCTATCCAACGTAGCTGTTTCAGTATGCACTGACTCAATCACATTGTGTAGTTCTTCCATGCGCTGTACCGATTGCTTGGTAGCTTCTGCCGCAGCTTGTTGCGCTCTAGTTGTTTCAGCTTGTGACCGCTTGACTTCATCTGCAATAACAGATTGTGCTTCAGCAGGCAGTGATGAGAAAACATCTTTAGCGCCATCTGTCCAGAATTGGGGTGCATCGATTGACGGAACATCATCTTCCGCTTCAACTTCCTCAACTTCTTCATCTTCAAGGTTAACCTCGCTATCGTCAGGCTCCTCGTCGGCATCGATGGTTTCTGGTTCACCATCTAGTTCAGTATCTTCTGTTTCTACTTCTTCTACAGCATTTGTAGTTTCTGCTTCATCAGGCTTTGGCGGTTCTAACTGTGTTAGCTCGCTTACAGCTTGGTCGATACTTAAGGGGGCTTCATTACTCATTTCTTAGACTCCTTCTTGGTTGATCTTATGAGTGTCAATGTAGTTGTTTAGTTTACGTGGAATCTCACGGCACACATTGATAAGCGCTATAAGTTCACGTCTTTTATGTTCTTCCTCTGGTTTAGTTTTGAGCAAGTTTTCTATTGCTGTTTCTTCCATGTTTTTAAGTGCTGTGGTTGTCAGCTTTAATTCACGTTTTGCTTGTGCTGCATCAGCACTTGCTTCTGCTTTGTCCTTTTTGGTCATGTAATTAGGCTACCTCCCGGTCTAAATGATGACATCTTTTCTTTCATTTGTAGTTCATATTTACGCATCTCAATAGCTAGTGCTGTTTCACGCTCTAACTTATCGCGCTCTATTGCATCAGCTTGCGCTAACTTTTCACGCTCTAATTGCATCTTGCTGTCTATTTCGTACTTCTTGAGTTCCATCTCTTGCTGTTTAGCTTGAGCATCAGCTTGTGCTTTAACTTGTGCATCAGTTGGCGGTGGTGGCCCATCTTCAGGCATTTCCTGTGGTGCAGGGAAGTAAAGTTCTGGTGCTTTCATACCAGCTTTCTCTGCAAACCTAACTAACGCAGCGTGTATGCTTTGCGGTGTTGCTAGTGATCCCTCTGGCGCACCGCCTTGTTGCTGTACGATTTGCGCCTGTAAATTAATAACTTCACGCGCTAACATAGCCTCTTGTCGTTTACCGCCAGCGCCAACACCGATCTCAATAGTCATATCATTACGTCTACCCCACTTTGTAGGGTCTACTTGTGTCCACTTACCTCTTAGCCTTACATAATCAGCTTCTGTTGCATATTCTTTGATTAAGCAATGTATGCCAAGCATCATATCCTTGATACCGCCTTCAGCAAATATACGTGCCATCAATCTTGTACGTTTTTTGCCTTCAGATAGCATTGTTAGCGCTCCTGATGCAGTATCGTGCAGTGTGTCAGCTTTCATACCTGTTTCACCGCGCATTATACCTGTGCGGCGCTCTGCCATGACATTTGCTGTTTCTAATGCAGACAAATAATCAAAACCACTGCCAGCCAATCTTACAGGTCTTACGGCACCGCCATTGCGTGATCGTATCGGCGCACCGGGCGTATTGTTAAGCAAATCAGATATAGTGTTTTCATTTGCACCATCTTCTGACACTTCCATGCGTTGATTAAGGCTAAATGACAATTCATCTAGCATATGACGTTGTATGCCTGTTTTTACACGTTGCACTTCAATTAATTTGTCAGCCAATGATAAACCATAAAACCTGTGCGGCATTGGATACGGGCAAATGCTTGAGTATTGTATATATTGTGCATCTTCTACACTTAACACTGTTGTGCTATCGTAATCCGTAATCAATCGTTTTATTTGGCCTTCAACACGGATGTAATGCTCAAGTATTGTGACTTGTTGCATTGGCCCAATGCTGTTGCTGTAGTTATCATCAATAGTATCAACATCTCTAGCATCAGATATGGTTTCATTGTCCATAGCGTCTACATTGGTTAGGTTGTTTACTTTCTCTGGGTCATAACCTTTATCAAGCAAATCTTGCTTACGTGTTTCTATTTGTGCAACGCAATACGCTGCATCTCTAAGTCTTACTGTGTCTCTACCAACAGCAAATCGTTCGCTTGGTATTGTTTCAACTTTAACCTGTCCTTTGGTTATCTCTTTACTAAATACAGCGTTTGTTATAATTATTTCATCTTCACCAATTTCTTCTACAACGCCTTCAGTTAATTGATAGCCTTGATCAAGCAAAGTCATGTAACCAAGTCCATCTAGCTGATCAAAGTTTTTAGTGTCTATATATGTATCTTCTTCCCAGTACCAACGAAATATACCTGTTTTTAATAACAGCGCTTCCTTGATTCCATCATATAATATTTGAAAGCCGTTGTTTTGCTCAAAGAAAACATGATTAATATAATCTGTTTCTTGCTGTGCAGCTTCTTCATCTTCTATGCCTACAGGTTGAAATACAGCAACATCTTCCCCGGATAACACATCAACTAAGTCAGGCAACACTGCTTCAATGTTATCTGCTATGTCTGTGCTTACAGTTTTACTACGCTGTCCGAATACAGACACATCAAACACATCGCCATTGTAATAACGCAGCGCTATTTCTCTTGATGACGTTAAATCGCTATCATGCGACATACCAATGCTTTGTGAAAACTCAGCACGTACCATTGAAAGCAAATCATCATTGCCAGCATCATCAACACCGCTTGCAGTGTTGTTTGAATCATCTACGCCTAAATCATTATCATATTTTAGCATATTATATTGCACTTCCGTAGTTAGGCATTACCAACGGCTTTGCCTTTTTTATTTTAAATTTATCTGACATTAGCGCCATCAAACCAAAACTATCAGCATCATGTGATGACCAATCATGGTTTGGGCCAAGCCCTACATCTCTACCATCTGCTGGTCTTTTTTCGTGATACCATCCTAATGCAGTACGCCCAGCTTCAGTCTTATCTTTTACAAACTTACATTTAGGCAGTATGCGTCTTACAGCCTCAACACGTTGCATTGCTGCGCCTTTACCTTGGTTTGGCAATGGTTTTAACACCTCAAACCCACCATCTCTCCAGTGATCTTCTACTCTTTTGCCTGTCCAACTATTTTCGTTAACACCATCATGAGGCAGCTGCATTATAGCGTGTGGCCATCTCCTGCGCATCTCATTGATGTGATAACTTAGCACCTGACCTTGTGCTATGTAATGATCTAATACGTTTATCCAATCACCTACAAATTGAGCCAACCAAATAGTATAACTATCAGCTTTAGCACCAGAGCCACCAATATCGTGAAAACCATAAACAGGCAATGCCGGGTCTATTGGTAACATATCAACTATACGGCCTTCGCGTTTAGCATTAGCTAGTAACTTACTAAAATACGCACCCTCGTGAACACTGGCATAGTCGCCTTCCCAAATCCATTCATAGCTGTCTGGTCGTTTCTCTTGATCTTCTAATCTTTGGCTGGCTAACCGGGTTCTATTAAACCAAGGATTATCTTTCCAATTCATTTCAACTATTTTACTGCCAGCTGGCGGTGTTAGTCTGAAACGCCTATCTGTTGCGCTGTTCTTACGTTCCGGGTTCCATGTTACCCA
>JAAHTH010002117.1_pt1 | contig 15856 bp, 7 predicted proteins | sample 6116091 | NCBI WGS metagenome assembly JAAHTH01 (sample SAMN13939990, study PRJNA603662) | sponge metagenome | isolation source: marine sponge | host: Mycale hentscheli | place: New Zealand | collected 2006 | reverse complement strand
GATTCAATCAGGGCGAAATGATTTCTCGGCCGAAGGATTGGCGGGCGCCCCGGATGAAAGGAAACTACAAGATTGATTACCCACTGCTGCCGCCCGTATTATCTGACATTTACACGGGACGAGTCCTTGATGACAGCGAACGCTCCGATCTGCGGAGTCAGCTCACCGCTACATCACCGTCGATTGCCGAACCAAGTCAGTATCGACCGCCCCGACAGCAAGATGATTGGAAGCCAAAGCAACCGGTGGTGGGTCAGCGGAAAAATCCAATTACCGGCGAAATGGAACCACGTGCTTTCCTGAAAACCTATGGGTGTGATGGGGGTGTCGATGACGGCGACCTGTACACACTGCGTAGTGGAACGGCAGCGTTTTATGACAAGACGATCGAAAGTGGTACTGTCTTTTTGAGTGGCCCTCGTAGTGGCTGTACCAACAGTATCATTCCATCGGGCGGCGTATTGAACGTGCCGTACTTTTATGAAGGGTGCACTTGCAGTTATCCCCTGCCCACGGCGATGTCGTTGGTGTCGATGCCTGAGCAGCATGAGCAGTGGGCTTCCTGGGGGAAGAGCGAGGTTCCTGCCGGGAAAATCCAACGCATTGGAATCAACTTCGGTGCTCCGGGGGATCGGATCACCAGAAGTGGTACGCTCTGGCTCGACTATCCTTCGGTCGGTGGGCCGTCACCGATCATCGATGCCAAAGCATCCGGCATGACACGCTATCGATATCAACACAGCCTTTGGATGCAGGGAGACGCGAAGTACCCTTGGGTGAATGCTTCAGCCGCAGAGGGACTCCGTGAGTTCAAACTCAAAGGTCTCAAGCCGGGCAACTACACTGTGCGTTTGTATTTCAATGAGCCTGATGCGGTGGCCGCTGGTGAACGTCTGCAAACAATTCAACTGCAAGGCAGTACGATGAAAGAAGGTTTTGATGTGACTGCTGAAAGTGGCGGTTTGATGCACGCAATCAGTCTGCAGTTTCAGGGAATCAAGGTTGAGGGTGAATTGACTCTCGGGTTATCCAGTTCACGCGGAAAAACCATGATCAGTGGTTTGGAGTTGATTCGTGACAAGCCCAGTAACTGATCAACAGAGTGTGTTTTGCGACAACAAAAATTTCCAGTTTTTGCGTGATGTTGGGCGTTGGTTTCCAACCCACCCAAAGTCTTGTCTCTTCTTCGCAGTGCATTGTCTGTCACAAAGTCTGGTGTCCACCTGCGTTTAACGGTGCTCACTTGGAACAGTTATTGAAATGTCAAAGAGTCGACATTCATCAGCCCACCCCGATTCTTTTCGTTCTGAAAGACCAGAAACAGATCATCGGTCCCGGTCGTGGGCTCAAGTGTGATGATCTTGTCATAAAATTCTTCCCACTGTCCGTTGACCTCAATCGTAGCTTTCCCGATTAATGGTCCATCTATGCTTCCACGACGCACTTCGATCGCACCACCAGCACCAGCGCTAGCCACACTCGCGTTGATGCTCTTAATGTTGTCGAAGCGAATCTGATCAAATTTGAGGAAACCGTCATGTTCAATTGCCCCCATGAACTGTTTTCCTTCTGCTTTTTCTGAGCCTAAGGGACGGGTGCCAGCAAACTTGTCGGCGGCTTCAGCCTGCACATGCCGTGTTCGTAGTTGGACGCTTCCAATACCGATGATTTTTGGAATCTCGCCCCGACCAAGATCAACGTAACTGGCTTCCAGAACGACACTGCCTACATCTTCTTTCATGATCAGTTCATTACGGAATCCTCTTGCATTGGGATTCGATGAGTCAGCGGAAACGGTATACACATACTCCACCATTTTTGTGACTTCGGCTGGGGTGTGTTGCAGGTGAGGAAGCATACCGATTTTCCCCCAAACACCTGTCGACCCTTGCAGTACCCGTTTAACAGATTCTTGCAACTGGTGCGGCTGGTCGCGGTATTTATCGGCAATTTGCACAAAACTTGGTCCCACCAAGGGTCGGTTGGGGGCGTGACAATTCAGACAATCACTTTTTCGAATCATCGCGAGCCCTGGTGCTTCAACGCTTGCATCAGCTTGGGGCGTTGCGGGAATCGCTTCCACCGATACCCTCATGGAAGCGCTCAGTTCAATGAAGTGCTTGCCGTCTTCTTCAGCTTCATCAGGATCACTTGTGCCATCTTCAAAGTCACTCACGACAACTTGATATTCGATGGGTGTACCTGGAACAAAAAAATCCCCATCGGCTGGTTTGGTGAAGCTCACCGTGGGACGCGTGTTTCCGACAATGATTGGTAAGGAACTCACGCTTGATGCACCAGCAGAGTCCGTGACTTTCAATTCCACAGTGTAAACTCCGGGCTTTTCGAAAACAGCCGTGGTTTTGGCTTCATTTCCGATCTCGATCGGAGTTGCTTTTTCCTGTCCTGATCGCAAGGCCGTCCAATGGTAATTCAGTGTGTCGTTGTCTTTGTCGGAGGAACGAAGGCCGTTGAGTTCAACGGTGAGTGGTTCACGCCCAATCGTGTTTTGTGCATTTGCCCTCGCGATGGGTGAACGATTCCCTCTTACATAATCCAGTCTCACCAATTGTGAATCAGGATTCACGCCCCATGTCTCTCCGTATTCCAGCACATAGAGCGAACCATCTTGATCGAATTGCATATCGATGGGCCGGGCAAACTTTGTTTCAGGCAGAAAACGCTCGACCGTCTTAAGATTTGAATCTTCATCAAGGTGTACTGCGTAAATCATATTTCTGGACCATTCAAACGCGAAAAGCGTGCGGTCATATTCTTCTGGAAAGCGTTGGCTGGAAGAAGAATTCGGGTCGAAATAGTAAACGGGGCCAGCACAGGCGGTGCGACCACCATTGGCCACTGCTGGGAATTTTTCCGTCGGCACACCTGGATAGTAAATCATGGCAGGCATGGCTGGTGGTAGATTCGTTGCACCAGTGTTGTTGACCGACCGATTGATTGGTCGGGCTGGATCAAGAGTGGGAGCTATTTTTCCTGTTGCGAAATCAACAATTCCATAAGGAAAATTATCGCCAATGAAATACGGCCAGCCAAAGTTTCCTGCCACCCGTGCCTGATTGACTTCGTCGTAACCTCGAGGCCCGCGAGGGCCGTCTGCACCGGCATCGGGGCCTACATCGCCCCAATATAGATACCCAGTTTTTTGATCGACATTGATTCGCCAAGGGTTGCGGCATCCCATGACGTAGATCTCTGGGTAGCCCATGGTGCCGTCTTTCGGGAATAGATTCCCTGCGGGAATTGAATAAGTGCCGTCTTGTTCCGGGCGAATTCGTAGAATCTTGCCGTTGTAATTGCGTGTGTTGCCAGACGTTCGCTGCGCATCCCAAGGTTCGCGATCTTTGCGTTGGTCAATCGGCGCATAGCCCTGCGAGTCATTAAATGGGTTCGTGTTGTCACCGGTGCCGATGAAGAGGCAACCATCAGGACCAAACTCTAGAGATCCCGCATGGTGGCAACATTGCAAACGCTGTTCTTCATATTTGAACATGACCTTTTCACTGGACATGTCGAGTTTGTGATCAAGAATCGTAAATCGACTGACATGCTGACCTATGAAGTCAGGTGGTGAGTACTGCAGATAAATCCAATTGTTTCTGGAGAAATTTGGATCGAGTGCCAAACCGATCAGGCCGTTCTCCTGTTCGGTGGTTACATTCAGCTTTCCTACGAGAGAGATCGCTCGGGTCACAGGATCGATCCGTTTGATTTCACCAGCCAACTCAATCAGGAATATTTTTCCATCAGGGGCAATGTCAAACTCCATCGGCCTGACAAGATCAACAGCAACCGTTGTGGGCTCAAAGCGAATGGGGTCGAAGTCCTCTGAGTACGCAACTGATGAAGACGCGATGATTGAGAAAAAGATCACATGAAAACGAGAGATCAAACTCAGATGCTTTTTGGGCATAGGACCGTCAGGAAGTCAGGAAAAGAATTTACGCAAATTCGCAAAGGAACTGACCTAAAGTATAGCCCAGGCAACTTTTTGTGTCGCCGGTGGAGGGATCATGCTCCGCCAATGCCATGTTTGTGTAGGCGTCCGATTCAGAGGCCTCGCCGCAATCTGTTTCAGTTCATTTGAATATCAAAATTTCAGGTCTGTAGCATCGAGTGAATTTCCGGCTAATGAATTTCGGGTCGCGTGACCTTGTCAGAAGATCTGATAGGCCTTTGCATCCAGTTCTGCGGCTAGTTGGTCATCGTTGGCGCGGCGTAAAAGATCGTAATAACCGTAGGGGTATTTGAAGACATGGCCGATGCCAAGTGTTCGGTCACCACGTTGCTTCCAGTACTGAGTTTTTAGAGGACGCAGTTTGCTTGGTCGGTGGTCGGCAATTTTGCGATCACCTGCGGCGGGCCCCTTGCGAGTCACCGTGACATATTTTCGAAAGGCTACACGGCAACTTTCTGACCATTCCGTGTCACCCATGGCTGCCAACTCCACCAAGGATTGACCAAAAGTCAGCATGTGACCGGCAAAGCCTTGGCCGAAACCGGAAAAACGGTCAATGGCTTCGCTTGCCTCCCGAAGAATGAATCGTGATGCAGCAACCTCGTCAGAAAAAGGTGGGGGTTGTACGTCGGGGTCCGGTGCAATGTCACGCCATGGCTTGAAAGAGCGAATCAAATTGCAAATACCCGCTACTCGTTCTGTAGTCGCCAACTCTGGCATCAATCGAAATCCTTTGATGGCATGCATCGCAAAGATTGCGTCGTGGCCGACCTGGCGCAAAACGCCACTGCCGTCTGCTAATGCAAGGCCAACTTTTTCGACGGCTTTAGGATCGCGGTCGCCTTCAGGAAATGCCTGGCACAATTTGCTGGGTGCCCAATTCAAGTTAAAGAGCTGCTGAATCCGTTTCACTGTCTCTGGGGCAAGTTTGTTATCAACGCAGAGTAGATGCGCAGAAATCATCGCCGCGCCGCGGTGTCCATCTGCAAAATAGTTCATCTCAGGAGCTCGCGCCAGAGCATTCAGCCCAAGTGAGATCAGGCGGCCTTCTGGGACCGATGAATCTTCGGCCGTCACAGAAGTCGAGTCTTGGGAGAAAATTTCTGGTCCAGAGAGAAACGCTCCGCCAGCAGCCATCGACGCACATCTTGTAAAACGGCGGCGATTGAATTCTTGCTTCATTTGTCTGTTCATTGCTTGTGGTGTTGCATATTTCGTCTCCGCTAAAGTAGATCATACCAACAGCACGTGCAGCCACTCAGAATTTTAGGCGTGACTATTTGTTCACATCATCGCAGGGTAGCTTGCTCAGGAATTTGTATGAGCCGCAATGCGGTGGTACTGGGAATTACGTTTGCTGATGTCTGTGTTTACCGCAGAGAACTCTGATGTCTGACAAGACTTGGATCAGATGAAACGGAAGGGAGGTACCGCTGTTAACGGCGGGAGAATCTGCAATGGTTCAAGGTTGGATTTCTATCGATCAACTTTTGTGAAACACTTGTGCAAGGATTGCGAGTAGGAACGCAGCGTAGAAAAGCACCCCAACCCGATTGCCAGCAAGCTTGCACAGCGAGCCAAGCTTACTTGTGTCCGTCGAATGGCACTGTGGCGGGTGAAAGAATTTTGATCAGGTGTTGGCAGTGCTCAGCAGTTTCTAAACGGCTCTGAAGCATCATGCCGTGGATGCGAATGTCACCACGATGCGGCGAGCCGGTATTGAAATGGAGAAGGATAAGAATGTATTCGAACTTTGCAAAACGCTGATATCCACATGAATTGAATTCAGCAGGCGAGCCGATGCTCGCTTGCGACAGAATGGTGGAACCTATTGCATCGCTGCACGTACTGGCATTGAATTTGCAAACCTCTGCTACTTGGGCTGCAGGTTGTGTTCTTCCGGTGTTGCCTGAGCTTCAGAAAAACCGAATGACCAAACCCGCTTCTCCCTAAGTTCTGCGAAAATCCTTGCGGGTAGTCAGTCTTTAAAATGTCCAAAACCAATTCAATGAGGCGATGTGGTTGGATTGGTCATCTGCACCTTGACGACGCAAAAACTGGTTCAGATATCCAACCTCGATTTTGGGCTGGTTCTTTCCTGAGCATTTCCAGCCCAGTCCGACAAAGAGGCGGTTTTGGGAAAAACTGTCTTGTTGTCCCCAGTCTGTTGCATTCAGTTCGAAGAATGTTTCGTCCCAAGCGACAAGGCTCAAGCGGGGTTGAAAATCAAGAGGACGGTCAATCTTCAACAACTGACGGAAACGCCAACCAGTGTCATTTCCGGTTTCGACAAAACGCTGTTCCAGTCTCGTACGGCTGAGTATGCTCGCAGCGTTACACTTGCCCGACCATGTTAATTGTTCCCACATGCGGTTTTCGTTGAAGGAGGGTGCACCGCTTGCAGGTAACTCGTTAATCCACGCGTATCCCCACCACAATGCAGTATTGCGATTGATAGCGTATCCCAACGCTGGGCGCAGGATGCTCTGGTTGTAGCCACCGGAATCATCCCGATAGCGAAGGTGGCCATCAAACCACCAACGTAATCCCGGTTGGTGTGCACAGCGATCACCCAGAACCCCCTGAGTGTTCACCGAAAACCATGCGCCACCATCTTGCCCTGTTTGGGCATGGCTTGTGTTGGCTGATCCGACTGCCACGAACAAGACGACGAGGACACCCAAGCGTTGCAGGGGGTGTCGATTTGGGAAATGAATGCAGGAATTACTTGACGCTGACATGTCTCTACCTTCGATAGGATCGTGATTCAGGGGTCCGTTTTACCCTTGTTGGGGATGCAAATCTGGTTGCTGAAACTTGGAATCATGCAGACAAGTTGCAGCGTAATGACGAACACTGTGCGTTCGGTTCTGCATCTACAGTTTGAAATCGTCCAACAGCAGGGACTGTGTTGAAGGTGAATTCTCAGGCTGTTTCGTCGTTTTGATTGGCATCACCTGAATGATCCCACCTCCAGCGGTGTGAGTCTTGCACCCAGCCTGGCCGTCCGGAGTTCTATTCGCAGGTGGCAATAGCCACTCACAGAATTGGTGAAGGTACTTGGCGGTTTCTCGCGCTCAGCGTCTGAATTGTCCTTCGGAAACTAGCGACAGTCTCAGACGAGGTATGGAGCCAGAGAGATCCCGCTTTTCATTGATTTTGATGATGCGGAGGCCGATAAGATGAGTCAGCCTGGTTTGCGTAAGACCACTGTTGGTGTGCTAACGTTCCGCTGCGCTACCTCGCTCTACCATGCCGAGGACCAGAAAAGCGAAGCTGGATAGTTGCACCGTGACAAACCGGTGATGACGCGTGCATAGCAAGAAGTATCGAAACCTCAGGGACATTTGGATTTGCTTCAGGCAGAGAACAAGCGTTATTCGGTCAGCACCCTTACGCAACGCAATAATTCACGCAAATCAGACCTGCGGTTGCGAGATCGTATTGCTGGAAAAATCAGCTACCTTGATTGAGCGTTCTGTCGTAACTACGTAATGTTGAAACTGAGTTGGTTTGGTTTTCGGATATGAGAGGCAAGAGTATGGCCAAGATTCATGCTCCGTAACTTGAAACTTTACTCCGTTTGATCAATCAGCTTTGACCGCAGCGAGCCCGGGGCGTTGGTTATCCCACGGACGGGCGTTTTCTAGTTGCCCTGCCAGCTGAAATAAAGTGCCCTCGTCTCCAAATCGTCCCATGAAGTGGGTGCCAATGGGCAGGCCGGACTTGGTCTGATTGAGTGGTACAGACATCGCAGGTTGGCCTGTCCAATTTGCCATTTGGGTACACGGAATGAACTCCAGTAGGCCGTCGAGTACCTGTTGAGCTGTCCCCGTCATGCAAATCTCGCCATGTTTGATTGGGGGAGTTGCCAGTGTTGGTGTCATGATCACGTCATAGCGCGTCTGGAAGTCTGACATCTTCCGTGCGGCACGAAAAAATGCATTGCGTGCATTTTCAAGTTCGACGGCCGTGTATTGTTCGGCATAGTCATGATAGAAACGGGTTACAGGTTCAAGGTCGTCATGGCGAAGCTCACGACCGAGTTCCTCCAGACGCGCGAGAACACGGCGACGAACTGCTACCAAAACAGTCATGCCGTGCGAATTGCGTAATTCCTGAAATGAAAATTGGCGGTTGAAATCGTCCGTTGTTTCTTCGACTGTGTGTCCGAGCGATTCACACAAGTCGGCTGATTCTTGCAGGGCCTGCAAGCACTCTGCATCGACATCCGTAGTCGGGTTCATTGTCTTGACCAAGGCGATGCGGAGCTTGCCGGGTTTGTGCAAGACCTGCCTCAGAAAAGTTCCATCATGATGGGGGGCAGCGTATGGATCACCCGCTGCACTGCCTGACATTACATCCAGCAACGCAGCGCTATCGCGGACCGAGCGGGTGATCGCATGCAACACAGCCAAGCCGCCCCAGGCTTCGAATCCATTAGGACCTGTCGGCACTCTCGCACGTGTGGGTTTCAGTCCGAATAGTCCACAGCACGCGGCTGGAATTCGGATGGAACCGCCACCGTCACTTGCCGTCGCGATAGGGGTGATTTCAGCAGCAACCGCAGCAGCACTGCCTCCCGAGGATCCACCTGCAGTATGGTTGAGTGCGAATGGATTTCGCGTGATGCCGCCATAAGTTGATTCTGTCGTGGGTAAAATCCCAAGTTCTGGAACTCGCGTACGCGCAAATGGAACGAACCCCGCCCGCTTTAGACGCTCGATAGCCGTGCTGTCTCGTTTTGGTCTTCGGTCTGCGAACAGCTTGGAGCCGTATTCTGAGGGTACACCGTTCATGGGAAAACTGATGTCTTTTACGGGCAGAGGCACACCAGTGAATGGCCCGCGTGGTAGACCTTGACGGATTGCAGTGCGGGCTTCGTCATACATCCGACCGGCGATCGCATTGATTTGCGGATTCACTGTCTCTAAACGCTGGATCGCCGCATTCAACAATTCTTCAGCACTGACCTCTCCGGTACGCACTAGCGAGGCGAGGCTGGTCGCATCATGTTTTGCATACTCGTGGTGCGGCATGCTACTGGCGACTTCCTCACCTCTTGTTGCGTCTGCCGCACGCAGCAGACTGCCACCGGCTAACATTCCAACACCGGCGTTTTTCCCAAGTCGCTTCATGAAAATACGACGCGATACATCGTCGCTGTGACCATCTGTATCAGCAATCTTGAAGCTTTCAGTGACTTTGCTTGTCATGCGTTTGACTGTTCATTGCAGGTTTAAAGAACAATAAGCTGATGTAGAATCAATGCCAAAGGAAGCTTGGCTACCGAGTTCTGTCTCGAAACACGCATTCCTTTAAACACGTATTCAAGGTGCATCAGTTGTTTGCTCAGTATCAGAAGGTAAAACGTGGGTTCGATTGTGTGTCGTGCCGAAGGCGTTTTAACGCCCGGGAAGAGCGTCAAAGCGTACTGGCGCTGATTCTTTTTTGCGGACCACGATTTCACCAGATTGGGTTCCAATGGCAAATGTATCGCCAGATGAATCAAACGCTGTGATCGTAGTCCACGCGTCTGAATCCTTGAATCGCTCAATGGGTTGGCTTCCATCACGTTTGAACCATTGTGTCTCCGACGCCCCGGCAATCGCAACTTTTTCGGGAGCTATCGCCAACGTCAAAATGGGAGTCTTGCTACTCGCGATTTCCCGCATGCGTTTTCCGTCGCGTGCATTCCAGAGTTGAGCCGTTCCGTCATCGCTCACGCTGATCAGTTGATCGTTTTTCACAAACGCGACGTCGTTGACCGGTTTGGTGTGTCCCGTGAACGTTGCTACAGATGCCCCGCTTTGAATATCAAAAACTTTTGCTGTGTGATCACGACTGGCTGTTGCCAGTTGTTTTCCATCAGCATGCCAAGATACGGAATAGACCTGATCTGAGTGACCGAGAAGCTGCATTTCTTCATTGCTCGTCTCGGAGTCAATCAAACGGACTGATCCATCTGGCATTGCCACTGCAATGGTTTTTCCGTCAGGGCTGTATCGGGCGTCCATGATTACTTCATCAGCGGTAGTCAATACGGACGCTAAAGTGCCAGTGGATAAGTCAAAAATTCGTACTTCGCCAATCACACCCGGGGTTCCACTGGAAGTGAGTATTCGTGGTAGTGTGGGGTGAAGGTCAATTGCGTAGGTTCGTTCGCCTTGGTTGGCGATCCTGTTGACCAGTTCACCCTTCAAATTCCAAATGGTGATTTCATGATAACCACTGACCAGTAATTGGCTTTGTGAGCGGTGAAACGCTAGGGCGGACAGCGGAATAGGGGCAGGGTACTTTGTCGGCGGTTGGGGATGTTTTCTCGTGGGCAGGAGCGAGCTGAGTGTTTGATCTTGAGAGGCTCCGTCAAAGGCAGCGCCTTGTTTGATCCAATCTTTTATCAGCTTGATTGAAGTATCGGGAAGCGGATCGCTGTCTGATGGCATCCGTGAATTTTCATCCTCATGAACCAGGACCTGAAAAAGTTTGCTTTTGTCAGGCTGTGTGCCAATCACTGCAGGACTGCCATTGGCCAGACGCATCAAATGCCTGTAGGTGTCAAGCCGATAGTCTGCTTCGGCCACTTCGGCATCATGGCAATTGACGCATTGCTTTTGCAGTAATGGTGCCACATTTGTCACGAAACTCACTGTATCGGCTGCGTTGACTTGGAGACTCAGGACGACCAGTAAAATGAAAATCCAATGAAACCGGCCATTCCGCGGGATGATTGTTGGGGCAGGGCTCATTTGTATTCGCCAGGTGCACGGAAAAGCGAGTTTTTCCAACGATTTGGACAAAATGAGTTGCGCTGGGATAAAAAGTTGCATTGAAACGCGGGGACTCATCATCGTCAGGTATTCCTTGCTGTCTCAGTGTTGAAACAGAAACTCAGTACGGTTCAGAACTGCCCAGCAGATGTCTTCCATCGCAAGGTGAATGTCTTGATGTTGTGCGATGTACTCACTGTGGATTTTCATTTCTGCTTCACTCGCAGAACGGCACAGGGCACGTCGGTAAATAGATTCAATGATTGTGGTGGGGTCGGTGCCAGCATCAAGCTGTTGGTGGAAGGTGTTGGAGCGATCTGAAAGCATGCCGGCGACTAGTTTTCCATTGATCAATTCGAGCGCCTGCCCGAGGCTTACATCGTCGCTGCGTTCACATTCGCACGCACTTTGTCTCTCTGGTTGGCCAAACACTTTCAGGAATTCAATGTCACCAATCCGACCACGGTCGTGAGGACGCAGGTCAGGTGCGGGTAACCAAGTTGCCAAAGTTCCTACTGGGACACCGAAAAATTGTTTTGGTTTTCCGGTTACCAAACCGAGGGCGTCGACCAGCTGTTCAGCCGTCAAAATTCGTGAATGATAATGGGAGGCGTATTTGATTCCGCTTTGATCATTTTTGATCGGTTGCGATGAAGCTTGGTAGGTTTCGCTGTTCAGAATGATGCGGATGATCTCTATTCGATCGTACCCACTTTTAACGAACGTGTTTGCAAGTGAGTTCAGCAGAGGAGCATTCGCGGGTGGGTTGGAATCCCGGAAATCATCAAATGGTTCGACAATCCCACGGCCCATCAAATGGCTCCAAATCCGATTGACTTCAACCTTTGCAAATAGTGGGTTTTCGTGGGTGGTCAACCAGTTTGCAAAAGCCTGTCGTCGATCCCCCGGAAGGTCGGGGACACTGCTCGCACCTGGGACCCAGGGTTTCACTGCTTCGCCTGTGGTTGGCAATTGGACTTCACCATTATCTCGCGACCAGAGCAGGATTTCTTCCTTGCGGGAAGTTCTTGATCTCTCGACCCGGTTGAAGAATGCACTCAGACCATAGTAGTTTTCCTGGGTCCATCGCTCGAAAGGATGGTTGTGGCATTTCGCACATTGAATTCTTGTTCCAAGGAAGACCTGAGCCGCTGTTTCCATCGCATCACTTGTATCCCCGGCCGAGCGGTAGAAATTGCCAGCCGGATTCTGACGCGTACTGCCGGTTGCAAGCAGGATGTCGCGGGCAAATGCGTCATAGGGCTGATTGCTCGAGACACTGTGTTCAAGCCACCGGTTGAATTTGTGGGTACTGGCGGTTCCGATCAGTTTGGTGGACACACGTAACAGATCACCCCATTTTTGTGCCCAAAATTTCGCGAATTCCGTTCTTTCGAGCAGTTCATCAATTAACGCCGCTCTTTTGTTGAGGTTGTCATCAGCGATGAAAGTATCAGCCTCGAGTTGGGTGGGTAGAATCCCGATCGTGTCCAGAAAAACCCGTCGTACAAACTCATGGTCTTCGCAGCGACCGGCTGGTAGAAATTTGAGCTTTTTGAGCTTTGCTTGAACGTGGATGTCGACATCATTCGCTGGCATCGGTGCTGTCCACTGAAAAGCTTCGGAGTCTCTGACAAACGTCATTAGTGGAGTTTCGATGTGGTTGAGGTAGCGAATGATGATGGCTGCTTCACCACGTCGCAAACCCGTTACTAAACCTGTGCGGTTTGTCACTGCAACTAAGGGATCCGAACTCTCATATTTGGCCAACTGGGTGACATCACGTTTTCTGCCATCTTGAAAAGTGGCGATCACTGAGAACTGCTGCTGCCACCCGGGTGATTTTAGAAGCCTGTTTTCCTTTGGAAATATTTCGATTCCGATACATGCGACATCAGCTTCTTTGTTCTGGCAACCTTCTGAAATCCAGTCATGAAGGATAGCGTATGGTCGCTCGGAGACTGCGAAACGCTTCCCGCCCTGATGAGCAATTTGCATGCTTGGCTTTTGCAGAAGCAAGCTCTTCGCAGGTTCAATTGGGTTGGTTCGACGTCCATACAGTTCTTGGGTAAGCGAAATGCGGTCTAACTCGCGATCAGAGCCAAAGAGCGAAAGTTGAAAACCAGCCTTGCCATGAGGCGCCCCGTGGCATGACCCACCACTGCATCCGGTCTGGGCGAGGATCGGCAGGACGTCGTAGTCGAATGAAACCGGTTGCGGTTTTTCTGTTTGGGTTACTCTGACCACTGCCTGGCATGTCAGGTTTTTCCAGCGAATGGTGATGGTGGTTGTCCCATCAGATTTTGGCGTTACCAGTCCCGCTTCTGTGACGCTCACTGCATCTTTTTCCACTTCATAGGTGCAGTCCCGAGTTACGTCGAGTGTTTGTTCCTGCTCCGAGACGGTGACAATTAGCTGCAGTGGGTCCCGCTTTCCTGTGATCTGATAGATCGCAGGATGCACAGTGATTATGCGTTGATCGTTTGGTTGATCGGCAAGGCAATGCAGTGAAGCAAGTTCGGCAACACATGTGACTGACGTGAAAACGAAAAGAACAGTCAATTGGCGTAGCCAAAGAGCGGTGCGTTTGGTCGCAGAGTTGTTCATTTTGTTTTCTCTTCGTACGGTGTTACGACCACCGCAATGGTGCGCCCTGTATTTGCCGGAATTGTACTGAACTCGTCGAAATCCCGTTTGATGTGTTCACTGAGGTCCAAGGGGATGTGCATGGCATAGCCCGCTATCTCGCAGGTTCCGAAAATTCTGAGAGTCTTCAGTTCTCGATTGGGAATAGCTTTTGGAAGATGAATCTGGATTTCAGTTTCATTCTTCTTCCTCTCAATGCATCCATCAACTTTACATGGTTTTCCGTCAAGTTCTGCATGCAAATTGATCGGACCGTCAAAACCGCGCCGGTCGGCGCGTACAAGAATGGGTAGGGTTTCGTCATTGAACCAGACTTGGCGATGCGGCTTGTCATTGCGTATTCGCCGGCCAGTCGGCTTGACTGGAGCGATTCGTAAGATCGTTGGGGCGAGGTCGTTGCGAATGGAGACGCAATATTCAAAACCGATGCCGGACCTTTTCAGAACCTCACGAATCTCAAGCCGGTAGGTATCTGTTTCAGGCACTTTGAATTTAAGGCTGTTGTTGGGATCCCGCCCGAAGTGATGCTCGCGTACCTTCTGATCCTTGCGGAACAACCGCAAATCACCAACAAATGGACCATCCATTGAAAGGAACTTAATCGTGATCGTTTCACCTTGGCGGGCATCGAAGGTGACGCTGTCAACCTCTTCTTCTGAATCGATTTTGCCGCACAGCAATGCCGGTATCGGGAGCCTTTCGCTTTCAGATTCCGTGTATACAGGTTGGTCTGATTTGATGAATGGTGACAGGACTGAACTTTGCGGTAAGTAACCGAGGCCTGGGGCCTCTGCCAAGCCAATATGCACAACTTGTTCGCAGAGAGGCTCCGGGCTTGAGTCTGTGGTGGCTTGTAAACGTCTCGTTTCTCCACGTCGGATGGCTGATGGAACAGTCCGACCAGCTGTTGTTTTTTCACCCACCCGCAAATGCATTCGCAGGCCTCCACGATACTCTACGTCGTTGATTGTCAGATGATGAATGCCCGAGTATCCAGCAGTCCACATCAGAATCGGATCGCTGCCTGTGATCGGATGATCGTCAGCAAAGGTCAGTTCCCGTTCATTTGCGTCGGTCAGGACGAGCACACCATCGATCGAGCTACCGATTCGTGAACCGATGATTTCGGCAAACAACGTCTGCCCCTTCTTGCACTCAAACCGAATTGTGGTGTCTCCATTGCTTTTCGATTTTAGATCAATCCCGAAGGGTGGCTTGATTGGAGGGTCTGAGCCAGAGGGGATGCCCTGACTTGCCGGCGAGGTAATGAAAAAAAGCAATGCCTGTGATACAGAGTCTGCGGTATAGACGCGAATGGTGACCACCCCGCCCATCGGTTTCGTGGGGGTGATGCGGTAACGAACGCGATTGCGATCTTTGTTTCCGGGACCCACAACGTCAAAAGTCATTGGTGAACTACACCACAGGTCAGCAACCTCGCCCGATTCAGAACGAAGATTCTGGCCTGTCAGAGTGATTTCGGTAGGCTCTGTCGGGTGCAGTGAGACTTGATCTGAGTCTCGAAGTTCTACCGCCAATGCCAAGTGGGGCAGAGTACTGAACGCGGCTAAGAGCAGACAGAAAAATGCCAGCGTGTGAAGGGAGTGCAGCGTGAGCCCACAGAATTGGAATCCGCAGTGTGGGGGCAAGGGGCCGGTAGATCGGTTTGCAATATTGAGCCGCATCACGGAACCTGAACCATGTACAAATCGAATTTTCCTGCACGTTCACCCACATAAACCAGACGTTTTCCATCTGGGTGCCAAGTCGGATAGTCATCGCGTTCTTCGGAATCAGTGACCCGCTTGGTTTTGGAACCGTCGATGTTCATGACATAGATGTCATAGTTGCCATCCCGCGTGCTTGTGAACGCGATCTTGCTTCCATCGGGTGAGACCATTGGGCGGATGTCCATCAAGTCGTTGTGCGTAAGTCGTTTGTCTTCAGAACCATCAATATTCATCGAGTAAATTTCATAATTGTTCTCGCGACTGTTGGAATAGACGAGACGCTTTCCATCGGGTGTGAATGTTGGCCAATGACTGATGCCCTGAGTTTCGTTGAGCTGCTGTTTGTCAGTGCCGTCCGGTTTCACGGACCATAAATGTTGAGGACCTGTTTCTGCAAACGCATACACAACGAGGTCGCTGGTTGGTGAGAAGCAGGGGCTCCGCGTACCTCCACGACCACTGTGGGTGATGTAGGCGTCTTTTTTGCTCTGCTGTTCTCGAATCACCAGCCTTGCGGAGAGATTGCCGGTGCATTCCGTGAAAGCGATGTATCGACCATCAGGCGAAAAGAATGGTTCCAATTGATGTTTGTCACCTGAGTTGTCAAACATCGGTTCAGGAGTTGTTTCATCAAGACGAATTCGCATCATGCGTATTAAGTCTGGTGCCTCGTCGTAGCAATAAACGACATCCTTACCTTCATTGACGAACCGGGGATCCCGTTTCAAGGAGCC
>JAAHTH010000720.1_pt1 | contig 15872 bp, 10 predicted proteins | sample 6116091 | NCBI WGS metagenome assembly JAAHTH01 (sample SAMN13939990, study PRJNA603662) | sponge metagenome | isolation source: marine sponge | host: Mycale hentscheli | place: New Zealand | collected 2006 | reverse complement strand
CCGACCATTGGGCCTAGCGGGAAACAGTATGTCCCAGACTCAAGCGACGTCCTAATTGGCACGGAAATGGTCGCAGCTGAAAAGCAGTCCCGAATCACATTCAGAGCTCCAAGCGAACCGGGAGAATACCCTTACGTCTGCACTTTCCCGGGGCACTGGATGCGGATGTACGGAGTCATGGTTGTTGTCGACAACCTTGGTGAATTCCAGCGGAATCCAATTGAGCCAAAAGATCCGGTTGGCTCCAATCGCCCCTTGGTGCGTGCCTGGAAGATCGAAGACCTTAACAATAAAATTGAAATGGGACTCCGTGGACGAACTTTTGAGATTGGTAAGAAAATCTTCAACGAAGCCACTTGTGCCCAATGCCATCAAGTTGGACAGGAAGGCAAAGCCGTTGGCCCAAATTTGACCGACCTTTGGTCACGCTGGAAGGGTGATGCAGCGGGTGTCCTCAGAGAGGTTATTGAACCCTCCCACAAAATTGAGCCAAAGTACATCGTTCGCAAAATCATCACGCTCGATGGAGATGTGGTTTCCGGAATTGTGACGGCAGAAGACAAAGACACAATTTCGATCCTACCCAATCCAGAATCTCCCGAACCAACTGTCATCGCACAAGATGACATTGACGACATGATAAAGTCATCCGTGAGTATCATGCCGAAAGGCCTGATGGACCGGTTCACCGAAGACGAAATTTTTGAATTACTTTCTTACCTAAGAAGCATCGATTCGGCAAAATAATTGAAAAATGGCTGACCGAGATTTTCAACTACCGCCGCGTAAAATTAAAAAAAATCGTCAGCAGAAATTGAAGTCTTCGAAAGATCCCGCTGATTCAAGACGCGAACACTCAGCATCATCGTTTGTTCTCGATCGGTTTCTGCCACCGCACCATGCCCCCTCGTTGAACTTGCACACGTAGTTCATTCGCCATTTCCTGATACTTGTGCTTGTTCGCCATTTTCTTGTCATCCGCCTCAAGTGGGTCAGCTGATAAATTATAAAGCTCTTGAGGTTCAAAAGGACTATTCTGAAGCAATTTCCATTCACCTCGAATCATCGCATTTGCGATTAACCCCCCATAACGCAAACCACCCTCTCGGCGGTGAAAAAAGAGATCGCGTTTAGCGAGCGCATTGGTGTCTTGTTTTAGCAAAGACAGCAGACTCACTCCGTCGATCGGAAAGTCAACGTCTACACCAGCAGCCTCACAAACCGTTGGAAAGAGGTCCATCGTGAGCATACGTTCCGATGATTTCGAATTCTCTTCTATTTCCCCAGGCCACGCAAAACAAGTTGGAACCCGCAAACCACCTTCATACATACTCTGCTTGCCATCTCGCAATGCTCCATTATTCGCTCCGACATTCAATTGACCGCCGTTATCTGAAGTGAAAACAACAAGAGTGTTACGGTCCAAACCCGTTTCTCGTAATGTAGTCATGACGCGACCAATTCCAGCATCCATGTGCTCTATTAAGGCAACGAGCTTGGCTCGCTTGTCGTCGATATTGGACTCCCTCTGTTTGACCTTTTGATACCAAGCTTCTGGTGGCTGAATGGGAGTGTGCGGCGCGTTATAGGTCAGACAAAGAAAAAATGGCGACGACTCACCTACTCGTGATTTTAAATAATCGCACGACCAATCCGTAAAAAGATCGGTTGCATGGCCTTTCACATCAATTACTTGATTATTGAGGTGCATGTATTCAATATTGTGGCGCTGATGCTGGTAGTAGTCATCCATCATGTCGGCTAAAAACCCGTGAAACAAATCAAATCCTCGGTCGACTGGACGGTTGGGGGCCTCGAGCCCGAGGTGCCACTTACCTATCAATGCGGTGTGGTACCCAGCCGTTTTCATGACCTTTGGCAACAAAATAGAATCGGGATCTAAATAACCCCAGCTATTTTTGGGGAACGTGCGAATCACCCCAGGAACGCCGACTAGTTCGGGATACCGACCGGTCATCAGCGAAGCGCGTGACGGCGAACAGACAGGACAATTTGCATAGGCAAAATCAAACCTCATCCCCGATTTAAAGAGCGCATCAATATGCGGAGACTGCAAATCCTCTGCGCCGGTACAACTTAGGTCTCCATTCCCAAGGTCATCCGCCATTATCACAATTACATTTGGTTTTCCCCGCAATTCGCTTCCCTGTAAACCACCGGGTTGAATTGCCAAAAACACCGCGACGCTTAAATACCAACTGACTCTTCCCATCGAAATCACCTCTGTTTGACTCACTTGCAGGCATCAAATCCAAATCTAAACGATGCAACTCGGCTCGACTACCATTTAAAATTCACTCAATTTTTAGCCTGATATCTAGATTGTATCACTGGGAGAGACAGTTCATCTACCCACGCGAACAGGCTGACTATTCTCTGTTAATGATCTCATTGGGGTCTCACCCCCGTTTTCCTATTTATTTTAATTGGGTTAAGCTAGGGTTTAAACCCAACGAAACTCATGCAAGAGCGCGGAATGCAAGACCAGCTAAAACTTACCGCCGCCTGTGCATTCGGACTCGAGGCGATTGTTAAGCGGGAATTAATTGCTCTGGGCTATTCTCCGAGCATCTCGCAACCTGGCCGGGTTGATTTTGCAGGCGATTGGTCCGCCATCTGCCGCAGCAATCTTTGGTTGCGGACAGCTGACCGGGTCTTGATTGAAGTCCAAAAATTTGATGCCCCAGATTTCGATGCATTATTTGAGACGGTTAAGGATTTTGATTGGAGTCAGTTTATTCCAGCAGACGCGGCGTTTCCAGTTATCGGCCGATCCCGGCTTTCCCAACTAACAAGCGTTCCTGCGGTACAACGAAGTGTAAAACGTGCGATTGTCGAAAGCCTGCTGCACTACCACGATGTCAATTCCCTGCCCGAATCAGGAGCAGAATACAAGGTTGAAGTTGCACTACTAAACGACGTGGCGACCCTCACGATTGACACGACGGGACCCAGCCTTCACAAGCGAGGTTATCGAAAATTAGTCGCCGAGGCACCCTTAAAGGAAACACTGTCGGCAGCTTTAGTCTCCCTCAGCGTGTGGAATCCTGAACGTCCTCTAATTGATCCATTTTGTGGTTCTGGAACAATCGCAATTGAAGCCGCACTCCAAGGGCTCAACATCGCACCGGGAATCAATCGCTCTTTTACGGCAAAAAACTGGAGTATTATTCCCAAGGAATTATGGAGTCAGTCCGTCGAGGAAGCAAAAGACCTCGAGCAAAAAGACCTTCGATTCCAAATCATGGGAACGGACCGGGATAAGGAAGTATTGAGTCTTGCACGTTACCACAGCCAACAGGCGGGAGTTGCGAATTACGTTCATTTTCAAAATCGTGACTTCGGAGAATTGACTAGCAAACACGAGTATGGCTGCATCATCACCAATCCACCCTACGGGGAGCGACTCGAGGATCAAGAACGTTTGCTCGGGTTGTACAGAAGTATCCCCGGCATCATGCAACGCCTTCCGACTTGGTCATTATTTCTCATCACGAACATGCCGAAATTCGAAGCAATCATTCAAAAATCAGCGACGCGGCGACGCAAATTATTTAACGGTCGCCTCGAGTGCACTTACTATCAATTCCTTGGTCCTCGCCCACCCCGCGGGTACAAACCCCAGGAGAATACTTCGACACTGCAACCACACGATGTCGATTCCGATTTGATTGCGAACACCGAGAGTGCGACGCATCCGCGGCCGCCAACTCAAACGAAAAACTCAACATCACCCGATCAAGGCCAACTTTCCGAATCTGTCCCGACTTCCGACAAAACTCCCGCTGCCTTTCCCAGCGAATCACCGCAACCTTCCAATCCATCGATTCTACCGTTGTTTGGCGGCCTGCATCCAAAAGACCGGGAACAAGCCGAACTGCTGGCAAGTCGCCTTAAAAAAAGAGCGAAACATTTACGGCGCTGGCCCACAAAAAGAAACATCACCTGTTTTCGAATTTACGAACGCGACATCCCGGAAATCCCATTGGTCATCGATCGCTACGAGGACCACTTACACATTACAGAGTATGACCGTCCACACGAACGGGACCTCGCCCGACACGGGGCATGGCTTGAACTTATGAAAGCCACTGCCGCTGAGACGCTTGAAATCCCTCTTTCACAGACGCACCTAAAAAAACGACGGCGGTCCAACACCTTCCAGCAATATGAGAAAATTGACTCTTCAGGCAAGCTAATTACCGTTCATGAAGGCGGATTAAAATTTGCAGTCAACCTGATCGACTACGTTGACACCGGTCTCTTTCTTGACCATCGAGCAACACGAAAAATGGTCCAGGCTGAATCTTCTGGAAAAGATTTTTTAAACTTGTTTGCTTACACGGGTTCTTTTTCAGTCTATGCCATCAAAGGGGGGGCTACGCGTGCCACCACTGTTGATCTTTCCAAAAACTATCTCGATTGGGCAAAACGAAACTTTCAATTGAATGGAATCGATCCTCTTCAGCACCAATTTGTTGCAGACGATTCCATCAACTTCCTCGATACCGCCGTTGAAGATAAACGTAAACGGTTCGACCTCGCCATCGTTGATCCCCCCACCTTCTCTAATAGTAAACAAACCGAATTGGATTGGGATGTTCAGGAACGCCATTGCGAATTGCTCGAAAAGGTACACGCCGTCATGAGGCTTGGAGGAGTCGTTTACTTTTCAACCAATTTTCGCAGGTTTAAATTTGATGAGAATTACTTAGGCGATCTCTTTGAAATCCGCGAAATCACCAAACAGACCATTCCCGAAGATTTCAGAAACCGACGAATCCATCGCTGCTGGCGATTAGTCGTTAAATGGTAAGGGTTTTTAGCTTGCCAAAATATCTTTGCGTGGCGGTTGAGCTTGTTTTTTATTATTTCGGCACCCTCATTCACCCGGTTCCGCCAAAATAACAAATTAGCGGGTGAAAAAGTGCGACCGAGTACGGTACTGCAGAACACTGAAAGAGGTTTTCAGGAAAGAAGTTGAATCTACTTTTCATATTCGAGCAGGCCCTCTCGACGAAACTAAATAAGTCTCATTAAACTAACGTAAAACAGAAGTGGATCTTCCGCAAAAAACTGTGCTGCCATCACGCACTCATAATCAATTGGAATCAGGATTATCATGACCGAGAATACCCCATCCCTCGAATCCGCCAGCGATGAATCAGTGAAACAGAAACCAAGGTCCTCAAGAAAGCTTTTTGCTTTTTTAATATTGTTGTGCGTAGTAATGGGGGTGATTACATTAAGAGTCAACTCACAGCGAAGCACGAAGAAATGGGCAGAAGACCTTGGCGGAAGTGTGGTTTATCACATCGAACGCGGAGAGAAAAACCAATTTCTTAGCCCAGAGGAGATGAAGGCGAAACCGGGTGGTTTTATGCTGAACGTCGTCGGTATTGATTATGTTTCGGCGATTAAGGAAATCAATCTCCCAGAGGCTGAGATCACTGACATCGAACCTCTCTCCAAGCTTTCCGATTTGGAACTGGTACGGATTTTGCCAAACAAAATCACTACGCTACTGCCACTTTCCAAATCCAACACTTTGAAGCGGCTGGAGATTTCAGACAATCCAGTTTCTGATTTGAGCCCAATTGCTTTGAACAACGGCCTGAGAATTTTTCAACTCAATGGGACAGACGTTGAGAATATCGATTGCTTTTCTGACTTTCAAGAATTAGTAAAAGTCGACCTAATGAATACCAAGATTAAAGACCTGACGCCCATCAAGGATCTCTCCAAAATCGAAAAACTCCAAGTAACCAATGCTGTGTTGTTGAATTTATTACCGTTGGAAAATTTAACTAACCTCAAGAGGCTTTCACTTGCGGGTTGTTCTCTGGCAGACAACGAAGAATTTTCAACAGCACTCGGCTCGATCAGCAATTTAGAAATCGAAAGCCTGGATCTTTCCGGAACCAAATTAACTGATCTCAGCGCTCTTTCGAAATTAACGAAACTTGAAACCTTAAAACTGGACAACTCCACTGCAACGGACATCACCCCGCTCGCAAAGCTGTCATCGCTGAAATCACTCACGACTTGGGACTCCAACATCAGCGACGAAGCCGTCGCCCATCTAAAAACTCAAAATCCTAGCCTCTTAGTCATTACCGAAGAACCCCGTTATTCACGCTAGTCTTTCATTTAGACCTGGTTCGCTTATCGGGACCGGTCAGGCTTCAAAGCCAGCGCTGGAGTCCTGTTTAAACTGGCGTTCCAACCGCTGAGCCTGCCGAACAACGTCCTCCCAGGGACTGCGGTACTCTACGGGATCAGGCCGGCCGTATTTTTGAAATGCTAAAATTCTTTCTACATCCGAACCGGTCAGTCCGTGAGACCGGCCAGATTTATCCGGCTGATAACTGGTGCACGTATTTCTGAATATCGTGTCGAAGTCCAAGCCAAGTTTATCGATTGAATGCCCAGCGTCCTCAAGAATATCAGCTTTGTCCATATTTAGATAAGGAAGATTGAGAAACACTTTTTCCGAATCCCAATTTCCAATTGAAAAAGCATTAAAGATTGCCTCGTAAAATTCGGGGCGACAATCTGGGTAGATTGCATGATCACCACTGTGCACACCCAATGAAAAATCGACTTCGGAATCCTCTTGGATGGCAATGGACAAGGCATAGCCATAGGCAATCGATGAAAAGATTGCGTTGCGATTAGGAACAACCGTTTGCTTCATATTCTCTTGCTCATAGTGTCCGGTCGGCACCGTCCAATTCGCATCGGTCAGGGCTGAATGAAACAGCGAGCCAAGCTTAGACATATCTAAAATCTGAGAATCAATCTCGATTCCGTTATTTCGCAAATACTCCACGTTTTGTTTTAACCGGGCCAATTCGATTCTGTGTTTTTGACCATAATCGAAACTCAGTCCATATACTTTTCGGCCTTCGGCAAGCAACCGAACCAACAAAGCTGTTGAGTCCATCCCACCGCTCAAGCACACTACCGCTCTTCGCTTCTTTGTCATTGAAATATTACTCGGTCCAAGTTAGGAGAATCAAAGCTCTAAAAATCGTGCGAACTCTACCAAAGGCCGCATTCACACCGAAGTATTACACTTTCAGTTTGAAAGCCAACCGGTTAAACCAAAATTTATCCGGCTATCGTTATCCTTTAAAAAGATGCTGAATAGCCCAAATTATTACCTATTTCCCATTTCGCTGGCAAAAATTTGACGAATTCCCTCTCTATTGGGTGAGGTGCTTGGCGAGCACGTTATCCCAATGGATAATCTGAGAACCAAGATAAATTACAACCCAAGTAAAACACCACACCCTCTAGAACCATGGCTCGAAACGAACAACTCATCCGACAACACAAGATTCTGCAAATTCTCGAGCGCGTAAGGTATGGCAAGACCCTGCAAGAACTTCAGGCCGACATCGTCGAAGAACTCGGTCTCAAGTCACTTCACACCCGCACGCTTCGCCGTGACCTCGAGGCACTTCAACTGGCAGGCATCGATGTCGACGTTCACGACTCCGGCCGCGGCAAAGTATGGAAACTCGGGCCGCGGGCAAAATCCACTACGAAAATTAGTTTCTCTGCAACGGAACTCATCGCGCTTTCGATGGGCCGTCAATTAATGCACCCGCTCGCGGGTACTCCGTTCTGGATGGGAATCGAGTCATTCTGGAATAAAGTTAAAGAAGAAATCCCAAGCTCTGTTCTCACACACTACGAAAAATTTCGCAAGACGCTTCGTGTTTTAGGAGTTCCAGCGAAATCTTACGAGAAACAGCATGGCATCATTAAAACTCTGAACCGGGGCGTGATGGAGCATCGTGTCGTTGAGATCACCTACCAAACACCGGGGAATGCGCCCAAGGTTCGTAGAATCGAGCCCTACACGGTCGCACTCTTTCAATCGAGTCTCTATATCATTGCTGCCGCTAATGAAATCGAAGATCCTGAAACGCGCGTCAGAACATGGAAACTTGATCGCTTCCATAAAGCAACCATTCTTGATGAATGGTTCAAAGAACCTGCTGATCTTGATCTCGACGAGTTTATCGGGAACACCATGCAAATGTTCGTGCGCCGGGGAAAAGTCGCGAACTATAAAATCAAAGTTGCCGCAGACGCTGCCGCCTGGGTCACTGAAGACCCGTTGCATGCAGAACAAAAAATCAAACCACTAAAAGACGGCAGTATTGAACTTACGGTTCCTGCCGTTCACGACCTCGAAATCATTCCCCGAGTATTATGCATGGGGAGCAGCGCGGAAATTATCGCGCCCAAAGCAGCAAGACGTTTGATGGGCGAGATCGTAAAAGAAATGGCAGGCAAATACGATGACTGACCCAACCTCTACCGATCGATCGCAAACGTCCGATCAATATCGAAAAGGCTCTATTTCCGGAAACGGAAGACTGGCAAAGTTGAGAACTTTTTCATTACTCGGAATCGATGCGATTGAGGTAGAGGTGGAAGTCGATGTTTCTCCCGGTGCGATCCCAAAAACCATTTTAGTCGGGCTTCCCGAAGCCGCGGTCCGGGAAAGTACCCACCGTTGCGAACGAGCAATTGTCAATTCAGGGTTCGTCCGCCCGGTTGATCGAATTGTCATTAACTTAGCGCCGGCTGATTTGCCCAAACAAGCTTCTACGTTCGATCTCCCAATCTCACTAGGCATCCTTCTTGGCAGCGGACAGTTTCAGTCTGATCTCGTAAACGATTATGTCGTAGTTGGCGAGCTCGCCCTCGAAGGCCGTACCCGCCCCGCCAAAGGCATTCTCTCGATGGCGATCGCCGCAAAAAAAGCGGGGTTTCGTGGGATTGTTGTCCCCCAACAGAACGCCACCGAAGCGTCTGTTGTCGAAGGGATCGATGTGATTGCCGTCGATAGTCTTACGCAAACCGTAGGGTTCTTTTCCGGGCAGCTTGAACTCGAGCCCGTCCCTTGCCCCATTAACCAGTTGTTCGAAAATTTCTCGAATTACCAACTCGATTTCTCAGACGTTCGCGGGCAAGAAATGGCCAAGCGTGCGGTAATGGTGGCTGCCGCCGGAGCTCACAACCTGCTCATGCTCGGCCCCCCCGGATCGGGAAAGACCATGTTTGCTAAGCGCATCCCCACTGTACTCCCACGACTCTCTCCTGAAGAGTCAATTGAAACCACTCGGATTTACAGTTCTTGTGGCAGGCTTGAGCCCGGCCAGTCTCTGTTAACAACCCGACCATTTCGATCCCCGCACCATACAATCAGTGAAGCTGGACTTGTCGGTGGTGGAAGCACTCCAATGCCGGGCGAGATCTCTATGGCTCACAACGGGGTTCTGTTTTTAGACGAGCTTCCAGAGTTTAACAGAAGAACCCTCGAAGTTTTGCGACAACCCCTTGAAGATTCCTTAGTTACGATCTCCAGAGCTCAGCGTTCAACGACTTTCCCAAGTGATTTCATGATGGTTGCAGCACTTAATCCTTGTCCTTGCGGCTACCGCAATGATCCGCGGCGTGACTGTCACTGCTCCTCTCCGCAAATTGAGAAATACATGGGGAAAATTTCCGGGCCATTGCTGGACCGGATTGACATCCATGTCGAAGTCCCCGCAGCTGAATTCAAAGAACTTTCTTCCACCCGAGCTGGAACCTCTAGCTTCGAAATACGCGAAGGCGTTGAAAATGCTCGAAAAGCTCAATATGAGAGGTTCGCAGGTTTTCAAACCAACTACAACGCTCAGATGTCCAGTAATCAGATCAGACAATTCTGTCCGCTGAATCAAGATTGTATTAAGATCCTCAAGATCACTGTCAATGACCTGGGGCTTTCAGCCCGCGCACACGATAAAGTCCTGCGGCTCTCCCGCACCATCGCCGACCTCGAGGCCTCAACCGAAATCCAAACCCATCACCTGACAGAGGCGATTAATTACCGCATGCTGGATCGAGATGTCTGGACATAACCGCTTATCGATGGTTCGATTGCTAAGATTTAATTTTTCATAACTCACTCAGATAGTCTTCCCCACAATTAATCCGACTCAGCCCATGTTCTAGCATTCATTTGGTTTTAAAAATAAACTCAGTGGCACAAGATTGAATAATAAATCGCATTAAAACACGTGGACTTTGATTTACTGAACGTTAAATCGAATTCCATTGCGTCGACTTAAAAATGCGATTGAAAGGAATCAAACCGATGGCTTCCGCCAACTCAACACCCCAATCAAAACCGAACGATTCAGGCAATAGCTACTCAAGTACAAATTCAGTCCAAGGGAAACAGAAACCGGCAGCCAAGAACCGACTTTTGAATCGAGGGATGAGCTCTTTACTCTGCGTCTCCTTTTTAGGTGCTGCGAACGACAACATCCTCAAGCAAATTCTAACTTTAATGGTCGTTGTTGGAGGTGTTTGGGTAAATGCACTCGGCAATGGCACGCAAAGCTTCATCGCCCTGGTTCTCGCAATTCCGTTCATACTACTCTCCGGGTTTGCCGGACAGCTTGCAGACAAATACAGCAAAGCCACCGTTATCACCTGGGTGAAAATTGCGGAAATCCCAATCGCAGCTCTCGCCGCTATTGGATTATTGTTGGGAAATTTTTGGATCTCCATTTTCGCTCTATTACTTTTCGCAATCCAAAGTTCATTTTTGGGACCTGCAAAATTTGGCATTATCCCAGAGCTTGTTCCAGCTAAAAAACTGAGTCAGGCAAATGGGTTAATGCTCGCCTTAACCAACGTTGGCGTCATTCTTGGCTCCGTTCTCGCAGGCCCATTGGCTGATATGTATTATCCAACAGAAACGCAGGCTCTGACCTCTACGATTAAAGGGGCAGCTTCCGAAGATGAGCCAACCACATCTGATGAACCCTCCGAAGGTGAGATTGTTTTTGTTCCACATTCGGTAAAATCGCCAAGAAAATCACCCGCTGGATTAACGCTGATCACGATCGCAATCCTTGGATTAGCTGCGGTATTATGGCTACCAAAACTAAAGCCGGCCTCACCCAATCGCAAGTTATCGCTGGACATATTTAGCAGTCATCGCGAGACGTTTAGGAATGCTGATAAAACGCTTTTGGTTGTCCTAACGTCGTGGTCCGGTTTTTATTTAGTGGCAAGCCTGGCGTTGCTGCTATTGCCCGAATTCCGCTCTCCACTCGGTGTCGATAACACAAAGATGAGTCTCATTGTCGGCCTCCTAGGCGTGTCGATCGCCATAGGTAGTTGCTGCGCCGGTTTTCTGTCGAGAGATAAAATTCGGCCCTATTTTTCACTTGCCGGCGCGACAGGAATGACGGTCGCATTTTTCTTAATGGGCTTACTGCCAATCAACTATTTAGGACTTGCCACACTTGTATTTTTGATAGGATTTTTTGCTGGTTTTTATATCGTTCCACTTCAATCATTATTGCAATATCTCGCCCCGGAAGACGAACGGGGGAGATTTTTTGGGACGGCCAACGCACTATCGTTTACCTTCATCTCGCTTGGAGCGATCATTTTCCTAGTGTTAAGCTTCTACGGACTTACACCCGCCCATGTAGCTTTATTCTGCGGCGGATTCTCGCTCATTGGCACGATCGTGGGAGGCACCGCAATGAAGCAAATCCTCAAAGCACGAGACGCGCATGGACAAGTTAACTCAGATAGCTAAAGCGAAGGTCAAACGGGCCAATTCGACTCAATGCGGTTGAGCGCTTCGTCAAGAATATCTCGCGTTGTCGCCAGCGATAGTCGAATATGGCCAATCGCGCCTGGACCAAACCAACGCTCGCTCCCCGGGACGACCGCCACCTTTGCATATTGCCTTAAATGTTCTGACAACGCTTCAGCACTCCAGCCGGTTTTTGAGATATCTGGAAAAAGGACGAAAGTAGCATCGGGTTTTGAAATCGAAACACCAGCCAGTCTTGCCAGTCGTTCGCAAGCAAAATCTCTCTGCGATTGAAGGTGAGTAACAAATTCAGCAAGCCACTGAGAACAACGGTTCCACGCTGCAATCGCAGCGATCTGGGATAGTGTTGCTGCGCCGAAACTTGTGTACAAGGCACCGCTTTTTTCGAGGAAATTTTCCACGTGACTTGAGTCTGGCAGAGCGATAAAGCCAATTCTCGCACCAGCCAACCCAAATGACTTGCTTGTCCCCTGAAGCAACAGCGTCCGCTCTGCTGAACCATCAATCGACAACATTGAAACATGGCGACTAGGTTGGAACACAATATCCGACCATATCTCGTCTGCTAAAATCCAAAGATCATATTTTTGGGCGAGCCCTAAAATTCTGCGCAATTCAGGTTCCGTAAAATTTCGACCCAGTGGATTGTGCGGTTGGCAAAGTCCAATCATCTTCGTCCGCGGGTTTATCAGACTCTCAAACAAATCCCAGTCAATTTCATCGGAAGCAGTTATTTTAAAACGAGCAGTTTTGGCTCCGGCTTTGTCTGCACCATGCGAAAACAAAAAATCGACCGGGTCAAAAATCAACATCTCATCCCCTGCCTCAAGATAGGCTCTTGCCAGAGCAACCATTCCCGATGCTGCAGAATCGATTGCGACGATACGGTTGGCTGAAAGGTCGATACCGTCTCGAGCACTAAAACGACTTGCCGCGGCCTCTCTAAATTCTGGCAAACCGGCAGGAGGCCCGTAAGAAAGATAGCCCCCTTTAAGATACTCCTTCAATGAATCTTGGACCGCCTCAGGAATTGGGAAATCTGGATCAGCCGCGGTCAGCGGAATCGTGCCCTCGGGCAATTCGGCCCATCTTTGGTTATAAGCTCTCTGCCTCAATTCCTGCTGATTGATCTCTGTAGGACAAAATCTATTTTTTGAAAAATTACTCATGCGGCAGCCAAACTAGTAGAGCGGGGCAGGGCAGTCATCCTACCCGAAAGGAATTCTTGTTCAAGCATTCGTCCCGCTTCCAAATGTTGGTTCGCCGCAGCTAAACTCTTCAACCAAAACTGATCCAATGCATCCTCTATTCGTGAATGTTGGTGAAGCCCTCGCCCAAGATTTACAGCATCAACCAACGCCGCGTTGGCTCCCTGACTGGTGAAAGGCAGACAAGGATGAGCCGCATCCCCAACCAGGAGAACATTTCCTCGGATCATTTTCTTCAATTTAACTGCATCGCACGTTCTCCAACGATGCGTTACTTTCGAGTTGCGAATGCGAGTGCCAATGGCCTGTGGCAACTTAGCCAACACGGTTTCTAATAATTCCTGATCGGATTGCTCTGCCCGGCACCACCTCTGATGATCAAACTGTACCCACACCACCTCTTGCCCGGGCCCCGCCGGCGCTATCCCCGCCGCCAAACCAAACTCGGGTAAGTGAATCTTACGGACAACCTCTTGCGATAAAAAACGACTTCCATTCTCAGGAAGTAAAGCGACAAATTCCTGAACTCGTCCCATGCGGATTTCGAAACCTGGCGCGACAAATTGACGAACGACAGAGTGCACTCCGTCGGCCCCAACAATGAGGTCCGCCCGTCGTACGCTCCCATCTTCAAATCTGATGAATGAACCTAAATCATCATGCTCAACTCCTGCCACCAGAGAGTAATGAAACAGTTTGATTTCGTCTGTGCTTATCAATGCTTCAACTAACGCGTTACGAGGCAAGCAAACACAGTCCACCAGCGTTTCACTGTTATTGGAGCCCGCGACCCTCGTCTTTGCGACGTTAATTTTTGAGCCGTGTCTTAACAGATCACCTTTCAAACCCATTGCTTCTAGTGCGCTCAGCCCATTTTCCATCAACAGCAAAGCATGACCTTTGGATGCAGTTGCAGAAGATTTCTCGTGCAACTCGACCCGCCACCCACTTTCGTTCAAAACCCTTGCTGCTGCCCAACCCGCCACGCCTCCACCAATCACAACGGCTGTCTTTGAGTCTGAGCTTTCATCAGAGAAAGGAACCCGAGAGTCGGTCCCCCATCGCTTCGTTGGTTTTAGTCGGATCATGGAATTTGGCCTTGAGGAGTGGGAGGGGAAACTTGGGGAAGGACTTCTATGGCAAAACTTGTCTTGATCAACCAAATGCAATAGCCATGCCAATTTCGCGAGATTCAATAACTGGGCGAAAATTAGCTGCTTTTCCCTGACAAATAGGTCAATTCGAGGGTATTCGCGCTTCGCAAACCTCTTTTGGAAGTCTCAATTTGTGACAAGCTAACTTAAAATGAGACAACCACAGCGAAGTATTCAGTACCTCGAGAAGCTATATTGATTGACACCTTGCTTGAATCGCAGGCCTGAATATGCCGAGTGAAATTGCCCGATTAGCGAACTACCCTTCATGAAAAATCGACTCGATCAGTTTTGCAGTCATTCACATTGTCAGCTGACTAATTTTAAAACCCAATTTAACTACCGACGATTTTGGCATCTGTCATTTTCCCTTTTAGTAGGTTTTAAGGTGTTTTCGCTGGCGCTTTTGGCAACGCCCTGCAACGCCCAACAACCCAACATTCTCTTCATCGCAGTCGATGATCTCAATGATTATATTTCACCTCTGAGCAACCACCCCGGAGTCATTACCCCTGGCTTTGAAAGGCTTGCCCGTCGCTCAACTGTTTTTACCAACGCGCACTGTGCGGCACCGGCATGCCATCCCTCGCGGGTCGCAGTAATGACTGGAGTCCATCCTTCAAAATCTGGCATCTACAGAAATCTTTTTGGTGCTCATGGCCCTCGTTGGCGTGATGAATCTCCCGAATTGAAGAACGCCGTCGTCCTATCACAGCACTTCAGAAACAATGGCTATCATGCCGTGGGGGGTGGAAAAATATTTCACACCCTCCAATGGACGCCCGGAGACTCTCAAAACGACCCGGAGGCGTGGGATGACTACCGAGGCGATCCCCTAGACCCCATCTCAAAAGACTGGCCCCGTCCAAATTTCCGTCAACATCAAAACGACGGCTTTCATGGCAAACGACCATTAAGTAATCATTTGTTTGGCGCCGCGATCATCGATAACGCTCAGGAACAAAACTATGGTGATCACCTAGTTGCAGATTGGGCAATCGAGCAACTAAACCAAAATCATGACAAACCCCTATTTCTTGCCGTTGGATTGTTTCGCCCCCATATTCCCTGGGAAGTTCCTAAACGTTGGTTCGACCTTTATCCGGTAGAGACTGTCCAACTTCCAAAATACCAACGAGGAGACCTCAAGGACGCTCACGACCATGGACGAAGACATTGGCACAAATGGGTTGAAGACAACAATCAATGGCGCAAACTGATGCAGGGCTATCTTGCGAGTATCAGCTATGTTGACCACCAGGTGAATCGCATCCTCGATGGACTTAATAATTCGCCCAAAGCGGATAACACAATTATTGTCCTCTGGTCAGATCATGGGTTTCACATCGGCGAAAAAGAGAATTGGGAAAAATTTGCCCTTTGGAATCAAACCACCCGAGTCCCTTTGTTTGTTTCCCTGCCTAACCAATTTGAAGAAAATGGATTTCCAAATCACGCTCGCACAAATCAACCCGTCACTTTGACCGACCTGTATCCTACACTTTGCGAGCTCGCCCAAATTCCGACTCCCGAGCAATGCAGTGGCCTTTCATTTTTGGATCAATTGCGAAACCCCGACGCGGCAAGAATTCAACCAGCCTTGACCTCATTTTTCTTTCATCGAGAGAACGCGGCCTCCCATGCAATCTCGGGAACACGATTTCGTTATCTGAAGTATGGGAATAAATTCGAGGAACTCTACGATCTAGAAAATGACCCGAACGAATTTATAAACGAAATCGACAACCCGAATTTTTCTCGAATCAAAAACAAACTTAGAAATTCGATTCCCTCCCATCCAGCGGACAACCGCACTGTACCGACCGATTCTGAATTTCACCG
>JAAHTH010001642.1_pt2 | contig 15877 bp, 38 predicted proteins | sample 6116091 | NCBI WGS metagenome assembly JAAHTH01 (sample SAMN13939990, study PRJNA603662) | sponge metagenome | isolation source: marine sponge | host: Mycale hentscheli | place: New Zealand | collected 2006 | reverse complement strand
CTAGAGTTGATCCACATGGAGATTGGCGATGCTTGGCACTTTCAGTACATCGAAAGATTGACTGTCAAGGACATTCGTAAGCAAGTTCAACATAATCAATTCCTAGCCAGTAGATAGAAAATGAGTAAAAAAAATGAGTAAAAAAACCGTTATAATTGAATTAGACTTTGGATACACGCCTAATGAAGAAGATGTGTATGTTTATCTTAAAGAATTGATTAAAGATGGCACTTTATCTTGGGAGATTAAGAAATGAGTAAACAAATACGATTTGAGATCATGTGTGTGCTAGAAGGACGTGGAGTAGCAAACGACGTTGCAGACAAACTCTCTGATTTTATGGAAGATGAATTAGAGATTGATTGTGCAATTGTTGTCATGGATGCAGAAACAGAAGAAGAAATTGAACAATAAAAACGGGTCAAAAAAATGAAAAAGTTCTTTGCGAACGATAGAGTCAAAGTAAACAAACAAGATGACCAGTTCGGTAGAATAGCTGAATACGGCACCATTGTCGATTATTTAGAAAATGGAGAATATCTGGTGTGCGTTGGAGGAAGCATAAGAGCAAACATTGTTTGCCAGTATTCTGAACTCTCTGCACTTATCAAAAAGTACTACTGAGCTAAACTAACTTTAACTTTTGGAGAAAACACATGGGCTATACGCATTACTTTAAGAAAACAGAAGAACTCCCTCAAGATGTTTGGGAAGAAGATTTTATCCCAGAAGCAGCACAAATTATGAAAAATTCTGGTGTTCCTCTGGGAAACAACTTTGGAGAAGAAAACTCCAAACCAGTTATTACCCCGGATGTTCTATCTTTTAACGGAATTTCCCCGGATGATTACGAAACTTTTAGTTTGAGTCGAAAGAAAGAAGATTTCAACTTCTGCAAGACTCAATACCGTCCCTATGATAAGGTGATTGTTGCAATTTTGATGCTTGCTGAACAACATTTCGATGGTTTCTCATGGAGCAGCGATGGAGATGCCGAAGATCATAAAGAAGGAAAAGAGCTATTGCTGGAATTTTCAGGAGCAAATGGTAGATGAGATAAGGTCTACTTATCAGGGTGTCACAAGCAACCACGAATTGGGAAGAAAAAAATATGAGTAAAGACACCGGCAATGCCGTCAAGGAAATCGCCTTCATCTTGAAGTGCGGTCACGAACACTCGCACGACTCCGAAGCATGGGGGAATCCGAAAGACAATGAGCGTGAGTTTTACTACGCTTACAGTCACGTTTCGTTCATCTGTGCTTGCATCTGGACAAGAGCGTGTGGGGAATCTACCGACGCAGAGACGTTCACGGATTTGCTCAACAATCCTCCCAAAGATTGGGAGCAAGCGGTGAAAAGTTTGCTCGAAGACTGACGCCGCATAGTCGGTGTAACGACTGTGGCCACAAGATAAGGTCTACTTAAACAACTGAGGATGTCAGTCAAATTAAACTTTCCAAGAAAGGAAACTACTATGACAAAGATTGTCGCTTGCGTTTTTTTGGCCATCGGTGGAGCAGCGTTGGGATATGTTGGTCTAGTCAACTTTATGTTGCATGATTATATATCTCAAGGTGCAGAAGTAGCTAACCCTAGCAGGTTCTTCAATGAACAAATTATGCTACTGATGTTGGGATACACAACAGGTGTTCCTGCATATGTTTACCTAATGAAGTGCAGGAAGGAAACTAGAGATTAGATAAGGTAAAAAACCAATCTCCCCCACCGGGGAGATTGGTATTGTTCAACTTTTTTTGGAGAAAACAAATGGGAATGGGAGCTATCCCCTGCCATGCAGATGTAATTAGTCTTGAGAATCTTAGAAAACTGTGTCCTGCAACCACACAAGACATGGAGAATCATCCTGAATGGGAAGCGTTTGGGGGTTGGGGTGAGGCCGCAACTTATTTGGACGAATGCGGCCACAATAACGAAGAAACGCCTCCGTTGTTTCTCAAGCCGCACTACAGAGAATTGCGAGATGCGTTCAACAAAGTAACTGGGCTAACACTTTTTCTTAACTACTACGACCCTGATTCTGGCGACAGATACGACGAATTACCCGATGGTGAAGATGGCTTCCATTTCAGTGTAGATGGCGTTTGGCAACGAACGGAAAGTGGAGAGAAGTTCAAAGAATATATTGAAACTGGGACTTGGACAGTGTTTGGATAAGATCCAGTTTCAATTAAGTTTATGATTATACTGAGGGAACTCAGTTGCTGAGTGAGTGAGCAAGCAGGTTTTTCCAGTCTTGGTTTTGCCTGTAGTCAAGGATACCTAAGTCCTTTGCATTGACGTTTGCTGGACAAGATCGTCGTTCGATTCGATGAGACTCAGTTGAAGTGGAGTTTACGGTAGAAGATAAGGTTTACTTATCAGGGTGTCTGTCACACGAAGTTTATCATTCTTTTCTTAATCTCCAATATCTGAAAGCGATCAAATGAAACCAAGAGTCATAATAAGTAGTCTCACACTCGATATGCTAGAAGAAATACTCGGAATGACCGAACCACTTAAAGATTACCTTTCACCAGAAGATTACGAAAGATTCAGAGAAATCTGTGCCAAAACTGCCGATCTGAGGGAAGGAACAGAAGTTTAATACTAAAGAGGATGTCACACGAAGTTTATTTACACAATCACACATTAAGACTTTTACAATGCCAGCATGGACAGGAGACAACGGCGAAAATTACGCCGACGAATTGGACTACAAACTTTGGAAACCCTTGTCTGAAGCATGGGTCAACATCTCTCTGGATGAAGCACAAAGTAAGGTTATCACGATGACAGAGGTTTGCCCCCGTAGCGGAAAGGTGACAATTTACGTTAAAGATGTCGAAGATTCGATGAGACTCAGTTGAAGTGGAGTTTACGGTAGAAGATAAGGTTTACTTATCAGGGTGTCACAACCAACAACTACTTGGAGAGAACAGTGAATACAATCGTTTACCAAAATGGTCGAACTATCAAATTTGAAGTGATTAGCGACCATTCGGAAAAAGTTCGATTCAATGTCGAACTTGGCAACGTGAAAGAAATCTTAGATGATTATGTTGAGTTGGATTTTGATCCAACGAATTGCAGTTGTAAACAATTTGGCATTTTGTGTGAATTGGTTGCTACTGTCGAATAACACCCGCTTGCTGACTATCAACAACACAACACTTTTTGGAGAGAACAATGTTAGACAGAAAAAAATGCGGTGAAATTCGTGATGCTCTCGCAGCACACTTTGAATCTTTTGACTTTGATGGTGTCAAACTGTCTCTAGGGTCTGCTCGATTTTCAGATCAAATTGTAACATTCAAATTAGAGTGTGCGATGCCCAATGAAGATGGTACTGCCACTTCAAAAATTTGTGAAGATTTCAAACTTTATTGCCACCGATACAACTTAACTCCAGATGACTTTGGAAAAGAGTTTAGCAATGGCGTCGATACCTTTATCATCGAGGGATGCAAGCCAAGGTCATCGAAATACCCAATCCTTGGGAAGAATGTAAGAACAGGAAAAGTTTATAAGTTTCCTGCTGAACAGGTTAGTCGATCCTTGAACAAATAAGATAAGGTGTACTTATGAAACTGATTACAGGATTACTGTTGGGATTACTCCTAACAACGACTTCACAAGGTCAAGAGATTGAAACAGGTCCTCCCGTTGTGAAAGAGGTTACGATTCACGGTGAATCCAATGAAGAACTCATGAAGCGATTGGGTATACCCTTGTCTCAATTTGGTCTTGAGCCAAAAGAAGTCAAAGAAGAAGTCAAAGAAAAAGAAAAACCTAAGAAAAAACGCAAACGCAAACGCAAACGAAAGGCAAAAAAAATGTCATCAGAAGTAACGTGGGATTTTGAGCTAGACAATATCATCACAATGCCTGAACTCGAAGGTGTTGATCCGAATAACATGACAGATGAACAATGGCAGAAGTGTCATTCAATTTTGTTGGAAAAGCTAAAAGTTTTGATAAAAGCAGGGGATATATCCTTTGCTTTTGATAAAAAGTTTATCCACGATGATCCCACTCCCCTTGAAGACCTTTAACGGAACGGAAGCATGAACCCAATGGTATAGCCAGCATTTTCTAAGATAAGGTTTACTTATTGGGATGTATCTTACACTCAGGAGAAAACAAAATGGCTGCTACCTTCTACAACATCACCGAATCTGAAATGACAGAATTCCTTTCAGCAAAGGGATTCCGCAAGATTGAGCTTCCGAATACGGTTGAGCTTGTGTATGGGAAGCGAGTCGATCAAGAAGATCAACCATTGAGTCTGCGTGTTTACACTGGGATCAATCCTAATGGTCACAGTCGTGGAGTTGGCGAAGATGCCATGCGAGTAGTCTTGTTTGGTCGAAAGTCTGACGGTTCAATCGTCAAGCTGGGTGGTTCCAAGCGAGTAAATCGAGTCCAAACGTGGAAGCAAAACTTGGGCAAACGCATTGATTCATGGATCGACTATCTTCCAAAAGAGAGTTGCAGCAAATGCGGAAGCCCCATGATTCCCCGCAAGGGCAAAAATGGAGAGTTCCTTGGTTGCACTAGCTATCCAGAGTGCAAACACACTGCAACAATAGCCAAAAAGGAGTAGATATGATTGAAATAAACGTAGAAAAAATGGCATGTAAAGATGTCAAATTGCTAAAACCTTGTGCGATGTTGTCGGGTTACCCTTACGGCACAGTGTTCCAGCAATGGTTTGAAGGGAAACCTTCTAATACATTTTTTGTTACTTGTGGAGTTGGCGAAAAAAGAGTCTTAACTTTTTGGTGGGACGACGAAGACCTTGTGTATAAAGTTTCAACGGACAATAAAAAAAGTCTTAAAGAATATGTTCCATCTGTAAGAGTTTTTGAAATCAACGCAGAAATTAACATCAAACTCTCGTATTCGACACTATTCAACAAATAACAGGTTAATAGATAAGGTTTACTTATCAGGGTGTCACAACCAACAACTTAGGAGAAAAACGATGTCAAACAAAGCTATTTTTGAAGTCCAAGACGCTCTTGATTGGGAACTCAAGCAGGGCGAAACCCTGCGACAGGCACTTTTCGATGCTGCCGAAGATCATCTGGGCATTAAAGATCAAGAGGGAGAACTTAAAGTTAGTGTTATCAATCATGAGATAATTCATGTCGTGTTTACACCAACGGAATCCATTTTAGTGGAGTGAAAATGAATAATCAAACTAAAGCCACACTTTGTTGCTTCGTCGCCTTTCTAGCTGGATGTCTCTTATGCTTGTAATTAAAACTCTCGTGTTTTTGTATATTGCGTCTGCAATTATTGCATTTTTCTTGATTAAAAACGCACCAATAATTGAAGATATGGATTGAAGATAAGGTCTACTTATTAGGGTGTCACAACCAACTACTCAGGAGAAAACGATGCAACACTTCGTTCAAAGAGCAATCGACGACGCCATTTTAGGTAAGAATGGCAAATGGTACAAAATGTTTTCGGACGTTGGAGATATTAAATTCTTCAAACGTATGTCAAATGCTCAAAAATATGGGCTAGGCAAGATACCACATTCTATGTACAAGCCAGAACTAGGCAATATGTATAGCATTGGTACAGTGAAAACTGTCAGAGAGGGGGAAAGCGTAAACATTTGCGGGCAAGTAACTCATTCGACAATGGTAACGAAATAAGATAAGGTCTACTTATGAGGGTGTAACGATCACTCACTCAAACTCAGGACAGAACAATGCAACTTCCAGTAATCGACCAAACTATCCAACTCACAAGTCTTTATATTGGCAATGTCGATGACGATCTAGCAATGATCAAGACGCTCAAACTTGCGAAAGAGATTGTAGGTGGTTTATCAGAACCTAGCAAAATGCCTTGTCATAGCTACAATATCCCAGCAAGCAAGTGCAAAACGGGTAGCAAGCTAAATAAAATCAAGGGTAGCGTATGTTTCGGTTGCTATGCCGCTGATGATATTGCTTGGGTAAAACGCAAGTGTGAAGCTAACGGAAAATGGGCGTTAACTCGCTATACAATGGACAATATCAAAGACGCCTTACAACGACGTTTTGAGGCATTGAATCACGTTCGTTGGGTTCCGGCAATGGTCAAATTGATCAACCACTACTCAAAGAACAACGGTCATTTTAGGTGGCATGATAGCGGCGACGTTCAAGACGAAAACCACTATCAAAACATCATGACAGTGGCAAGACATACGCCAACCGTAAAGCATTGGTTGCCAACTAGGGAATATGGTATCGTTACTAAATTCGATGCACCGGATAACCTTATTGTGAGACTATCAGCGCATATGGTTGACGGGAAAGCACCTAGTCATGACGGGTTCGCAACGTCAACCGTATCAACCGGCGATGAACCGGAAAACGGCGGTCATCGTTGTGAAGCCGCTAAAAATGACAATCAGTGCCTAGATTGTCGCAAGTGTTGGGACAAGTCAGTGACAAACATTGACTATCATCATCACAACTAATTAAACAATAACCAATCTCCCCGGTGGGGGAGATTGGTTTTTTTACTATTAAGATAAGGTTTACTTATCAGGGTGTCACTAACCTTCACTCAGGAGAAAACGATGAAGTTTTCAAAAACGATCAATCTTTGGGATGCTCAAGTTCAAAGCGATCTTTTGTCAGGAAAATTGAAATTGAATCCAGGGCAATGGGTGTATTGTGGACAAAAGCAGAAGTCTCGATTCTGTGGAGTCACAAAAGGTGGGAGCATTGTTGCTACACACCCAGAGAACAAAAACGGCAAGCTGGTAGTCGATCCAAAACGGTTCAACTCTCACTTGATGTATTGGAAAGGCAATCGTGCCGATCCACAACTCTCTTTATTTAACAAGTATGCAGGTTAACTTAGGAAAGAATCATGAACGAAGATCAAGAAGATGCCATTCGTAATGCTTGGTTGGATTTGTCCACAATGGTCGAACATATTTCTAAAGAAAGAAACCCTGCAATGTATGATTTAACCGTTTCTTATGAAGGACGGTCAAAAGCTTGTGAAGAATTGGTCAAAGCTGGTTCGGATTCTGTCATGGAACTGGAAAAAAACTTTGAGTTTTTGAAACCAAGATAAGGTTTACTTATCAGGGTGTAAGCAACTCAACTCAACTCAGGAGAGAACAAATGAAGAACTCATGGTCAAACGTGTCGGGCGAACTCGCTATCGAACTCTACGCTAACGATGGTGAAGCCGTGGACACTATCTTCGATGCGAGCGATGATAAAGAGATACCAGAGATCACGCCAGACATGGTCCTCGATATTGGGGGAACTGGCATTGCTAGTCGCTGTTATGAGTACGAATTGGTGATCGACTTCGTATCCAGCGGTTATTACGACTCAGGCCGTACCAGCGGGCCTCCAGAGAACTGTTACCCGCCAGAGGGCGACGAAGATCGAGAACCTGTTAGAGCGTATCTCATGCGATATGAGGTAATCGGAGGGGGAGCAAGGCTGGCAACCAAAATAGAACTTGGTTCTGAAAAGATGAACGCATTGTTCAATCACTTTGAGGACAAGATCAACGAAGTGGAATTAGAAGAATCAATGATGTAAGAATATCCTGAGTGACCCCTCACCCGAAAGGGTGAGGGGTTTTTATAATTCAATAAGATAAGGTTTACTTATAAGGGTGTCACACAACCTTACTCAGGAGAGAACGATGTTAGCTCACAAAATGACCAAAATTGAAGAATTGCGTGACTTTTTCAGAGCACTTGATGAAATGTCGCTCCTTGATGTTGTTGCGGGAAAGACGTATCAAATTTTACAGATCATCGAAAAACCCTCTGATTACAGAGGGGAAGTAGAATTGTGTAAAACATACGATTTCATCAAGCAAGGATCGTCGATCAGACCAGAATTTGTCGAACATTGTGTTGAGGACATTGCAGAAGCAATCCTAGAACTTCACGATGAGCCTTGCGGTCCTAGCTTGACTCTTGGGGCAGATGATCTGTGGATAGAATGGGAAAACAAAGGCAGATACTTGCCAAATTATGTTTAATCCTGAGTTGACTCCCTGCCCTTCGGGGCAGGGAGTTTTTTATAACTCAATAAGATAAGGTTTACTTATTAAGGTGTAAGCAACTCAACAGGAGAAAACGATGAAAGTTAAAGTTGGCGATACTGTTAAATGGCGTGGCTGTTGGGGAACCAATGCCCCCCAAAATGCAGTGGTTGCGGGACTGTCAATCACTGAGATGCCACGAGACAAGTATGGGGAAGAAGTCAATGAAGTTGATTCGTCCCTAATTAAACAGAACCGTGTTTTGTTTGACTTGGAAAACGGACATTGGGCATACTCAGATCAAGTTGACCTATGAAGATAAGGTCTACTTATCAGGGTGTCACTAACTTACTCAGGAGAAAACGATGGACTGTCCATTAACACCACACATTCAGAATAATGTAAAAATCCAAATCAAACGACTGAGGGAAGATGGAATTACTGCTATGGGTATGAACAACTTATTTCAAGTTACCCCAACTCCACCTCAACACCTTGCGATTGAGGATGAATCAAACATCATCAACTATCGTCCTACTTTTGAACGAGTAGCAGCAGAAGTGGCAGCAGAACTAAACTTCCCCATTTTAGCGGAGTAGAAGATGAACGATAGAGAAAAGTTTATCATACGGGCAGCACTGATCTATCTTTATTCAAACTGTGACGACGTGAATGATGCGTTTGCCAATGATTGTCCGTACTGCGAAGGCGATTGTCCTCAATGGTCGACGTTGGGTTGTGATGGATGGCTTGGCGATATTGATGGCTTGGGAAAGGATTTTAAGCCTATGAGTGTCAATGGTGATGAAGGAGAACTCATCCAAGAAGATGAAGTCGGAAGTCTGCTGATGACATTGCAGTAGATAAGGTTTACTTATCAGGGTGTAAGCAACTCAACTCAGGAGAAAACGATGAAAGTCATGAACCACTCAGCTTATATTCGCAAAACCAAGAAAATGAGCCTGCATAGCCTCAAATTCGTTATTGAAGATTGCAAAGAGGTTATCCGACTTCAAAGTGATTTTAATCCTAACGTAGGATATTATGAGGACGAAATCCATTATTGCTGCATGGAAATACGTCGAAGGGAAAAAGCGACGATCTAAGATAAGGTTTACTTATCAGGGTGTAAGCAACTCAACTCAACTCAGGAGAAAACGATGGAACTTTACAAAAACTTTACGGGAATCACCTACACAACAGGCGTTAAAGCGTTAGCCGAAGAAAAAGGAGCATATTGGCTGATTGATGCTATCGGGAGCCACGTTGCCGCCAATCCCGACTTCAGGAAGCAATGCCGGAAAGATGAGTCTTTTGAGCGGATGCAACTCTGGATTCTGAAAGAGAACGGCGGAAACGTACAACTAATCGCAGTGTCTGATACAGGTGATGAAGAAAAGAATCCACCAGTATCACAGGAAATCGGATACTCTGATTTTAACTTCGACGAAACAGGTGAATATAAACTATACTGTGCTGCGAATTGGGATGGCGATAAAATGTTTTACACCATCCTGAAACCCAGCGAATACTAATCCTGAGTGACTCCCCCACCCGTAAGGGTGGGGGAATCTTTTATCTAAGGGAAAACAATGATTGATAGTTTCACTGTTGCCATGCCCTATATTGTTGGAACTGGAATTTTCATTCTTTTGATGAATTGGCTGGAATCGAAAAAGATGCTCTAAGATAAGGTTTACTTATCAGGGTGTCACAACCTTCAGGAGAAGAAAATGAAAGTTCTAGAAGTTGCCCGGCACAGAAATGGCGTTTGTGGTGAACCATTTTATGCGATTCGATTCATAGACAATCCAGACGGCCACGATGAAAACTTCATCGCCACGGTATTCGATGAATCAGGGTGTTGCTCAGTAATCGGATTAGATCGAATTGATAAAATGGGTGTCGCAATGGCACGAGGAAACTCTTGGCGTGGCGATCACTTTGAAACTGAATTGCGGACATACTGTAAAAAGTATGAAGAACGAACAATGAAAGCCTTTAACGATGGCGATTTTGATGCCGTTGAAAAAGCTGGTATGTTCTAAGATAAGGTTTACTTATTAGGGTGTCACAACCTTACTCAGGAGAAGAAAATGGAAAACAAGTATCAAGAAATCAAAGATGCTGTGAAGAAGTTTGAAGCCTGCCAAAAGAAATATCTAAAGTTCGGCGCATGGGATACTGAACCAAACTCAGTTTTTCAGTGGGCAATTACAGACGCTTGGGCTAAGGGGGAAAACACCATCAAGCACGACCCTAATTACTGGCAGCTATTCACTTGCAGCATGAACTGCAACAAAGCTGGCGAAGAATTGGGAAAAGCAGCGAACAAAGTTGTTCAGTTAATTCTCTCAACAGAGAGGAAAGATTCTAGAATGATTGAAAAGTGGCTGCAAGATTACTGCTGGCGAACTAGCTGGTGCTAATCGCAGGAGTCCATCCTTTCTCGCCGCCCCACTTGGGATCGATAACCCTGTGTAGCCTAAGAAGCAGCAGGGGCGGTGAGTTTTTTAAAGATAAGGTTTACTTATCAGGGTGTAACAACTCAACTCAGGAGAAAACAATGAAACTTACACTTGTTCGAGGTCTACCCGGCGCAGGAAAGTCAACTTTTGCCGGATCTGAGGCAATCGAGGCAGATCAATACTTTTGCATCCTGAGTGACACCGACGTGTATGGATATCCTACAGGTGAGTATCGTTTTGATCCCAAGCAGTTGAAAGACGCTCATGCTTGGTGTCAGAATCGTACTAGGGCAGCTTTGGAAGCCGGTCTAGATGCGACCGTAGCAAATACGTTCACCCAGCGTTGGGAAATGCAGAGCTACATCGACATGGCTAAAGAGCTAGGTGCTGAATTGGTTGTCCATGATGTTTACGATGGTGGACAAACAGACGAAACCCTAGCTGAAAGAAACGTTCATGGCGTACCGCTAGAAGCTATCCAGCGTATGCGAGCAAGATACGAAAGCGATTGGGAAAACGGAAACCCTATGCCGCCGTGGGCAAGATAAGGTCTACTTATCAGGGTGTCGCAATAACAACTACTCAGGAGAAAACGATGAACAGCTTTGACACTCAAATCCACGTTGAAGAGTCCGCTGAATACGAAGCATACCAAGCTATGCAAGAAGAACATTATCATTACAACGATGTTGGGTACGGAGTTATCTTAAGCGAACCAGGAAACGTGAACGATGTACTTCTGCAAGGGGATGACGCTGAACAGTTCCTAGAGGAAATTAACCAACTGGACACAATTTGGCTCGAAGGAGGGAATCCAAACCCTTCAATTTTCCGATGCCAAGAAGATCACATCGATCTACTGATTGACCCGTATTTTAGTTGATCCTGAGTGACTCCCTACCTCTGAGTGAGGGGTAGGGAGTTTTTTTAATATAAAGATAAGGTTTACTTATCAGGGTGTATCAACCACTTACTCAGGAACAAACAATGAAGATCAAGCCAAACCTCGCCTATCGTCACGTAAACCATCCTGTCAGCACCGCTGTCAGCACCGAACCTCAATCGTGCGTGATGGCAACTAACCAACCCGAATGGGAAGCCGAATGTAAGATTTTCGTTGAATCTAAAAACGCCCATTCAATGCTCTTAAACAAGGACGAATACAGAGTGATTGTGATGAAAGAATCTGAAGAGGGACACTACAACCAGCCTTATGAGAAAAAAGCCGTTCTCTTAAAAGTGGGGCAGCAATTGATTCCCTGCAAAATAATTGGGGACAAAATGATATGCAGGACTCTGCTGAAAGATGATCCGGCGGTGAGCGAACATCAACACCCGTGGAATCAATTTGATACACCCGTGGAAATCTACTTGGATGACATTGAATGCCTGCGACCACCTTCAGACCTAGCACCTAAAGGGTGGCGATCAGTAGAAGCATAATCCTGAGTGACTCCCCCACCCGAAAGGGTGGGGGAGTCTTTTAACAAACAAGTTAAGGTTTACTTATCAGGGTGTTGGCAACACTCAAAAGTTACAAAAATAGATGATCTTATCCATTGTGGAGATTGGACATTTCAATGGCAAAACCTAATAAGAATCAGTTAGAAGTATTAGATTATCTTTCAACTCAAATAGAGTATTGGAAGAAAACTAATGACATAAATTCTTCAACTCACCATGGAGATATGGAAGAAGAGTTTTGGAAAATTGAAGAACTTATGGATAATAAAGATAAAGATATAATAATAGATTCTTTATGCGATATTTTAGCAACTATTAGAAAAGTCTAAACCAATCGGGAGACGAACAAATGCCAGATTATTATGAAGAACAGAGAGAGCGAATTGCCGATCATGCGAAACGGGCAATCGTTGAGCAAATTTTAGAGTATTCCGACATTGTTTGGAGTAAATACGGATCTGAAACCATTGAAGAATTGGCGGAGAAAATCGTCAACGAACTAAAAAAATAGGTTTTTCTGCCAGGACAACCGGACAAACTCAGAAAAATAGGTTTTTCTGCCAGGACAACCGGACAAACTCAGAAAACGCTCGTTAGTTAGACACAGAGATAAGGTTTACTTATCAGGGTGTCACAATAACTCAACTCAGGAACAAAACAAATGATTCATCTCAATTCATTCTGCTCGAACCGACAAACTGAAGATTCCCCTCTCACTCATTGGGAAATCAGCAACACCCGTCTAGTAGAGCTTGCAGAGGCCGAACTAGAAGCAGGACGAACCAAGGCCGGATACCGTGATGGTGTCGTTTTGGTATCTGTTGACCCTGCTGGATTCAAAACCGGCGTTGTTGAATTGAATGACGGCGATCAACTTGTGGGAGAATACAAGTCACGCCGAGAGGGAGAGACTCCCCGAATCAGCGTCTATGTCGCTGGTGGTAAGGGCACCATCCTTGAGAAGGGCAAACAAAATGCCAAAATGGTTGAGGTTGTTTTATACCGGAATGACGTATTGGCTGAAAACAATGAGAACGAAACCGATGCGGAATGGGAGATTGTCAGCGTCAACGGTCATCCAACACCTGAACCCGCTCCAATCGCCCCCAACACGCTGATGCATAACCATTTTGGGAGCGATGGTGGAAGCAATACCAACATGACCGCTGAAGAATTTGAAGCAGCCATGAAAGAATCGTTCGAGTATTGGAAAAACAAGGGAATGATGCAGTAGGAATATCCTGAGTGACTCCCTACCTCTGAGTGAGGGGTAGGGAGTTTTTAACAAACAAGATAAGGTCTACTTATTAAGATGTAAGCAACTCACTCCACTCAGGAACGAAACATGAACAAAGAACTTATCAAGATTCTCAACGACCAGATTAACCCACTTGGTTTTTATTTGGAATATAAAGAACCCGATGGCGAAGGCGGGGGAAACGAATACGAGATATTCTCTAATACTCACAGCCCAGGAATTACTGGCGTTTATGAAAACGTTGAAGAGGCTATGGCAGATTGCACTGAAATAATCAAGGGTGGAAATCCCCTGTAATACATCCTGAGTGACTCCCTCACCCGAAAGGGTGAGGGAGTTTTTTCTAACAAGAAGATAAGGTTTACTTATTAGGGTGTAAGCAACAAATCACTCAGGAGAAAACGATGAAAACTTACCGATTCAGAGCGAAGCAAGGTGTGGATCAGGTCAATCGTATATGTAAGATCATGACCCACGTCATGCGAATCAAGCCAAGAGTTCGCAAGATGGACGATCATTGCTTGATCACCGCTGATCTACCAGAGAGTGTCAGCAAACGGAGCATTGATCGTGTTCTATATGCTCACAAGATTGCTGGTTCCGTTTCAAAGCGGAACAAGTATCCAATCCTAAAAGGCGATAAATGGGACGTAATGTATCACGACAAAGCTGAGGATTGGTTTTCTTGGGTTTGTGACGGCAAGTTTCAAGGAGTATATCGAACTACTTATTATGATTACGGTTGTGAGTGTTGTGGTGGATACACAACACTAGAGAAGAAAGATGGATCAATCGATTTTCTTTAATTGCCTCGTATCCTGAGTGAGATCCCTGCCTCTGAGTGAGGGGCAGGGATCTTTTTAATACAACATAAGATAAGGTTTACTTATTAGGGTGTAAGCAACTCACTCAACTCAGGAACAATGCTATGTCTCTTTCAGAAGCAATCGTTAACGCTACAAGTTTCAGCGTTTGCCCAACTTACTCGCTCTTTGGCGTGTCATCCACTGGAGAATACACACTAATTACCAGCTACAAAAAAGATGGCGTCTTTGGTGGTTCCTCATACCGTCAAGAATTAACGGTTTATGCTCAACCAATTGTTGACGAATTTGAAAAACAAGCAAGAGAATATAAATATGCTGGATTGGAAGTGAGAATTGATGGAAGGACTGTCAATTTTAACTAAGACAAGGTCTACTTATCAGGGTGTAAGCAACTAACCAAAGAGTAAAGTCATGAATTACGATCAAATCGGAACAAAAACTGGACTGGAACTGTTTTTATGGTCACTTCCAGCGTGTGCGAGGAAAGATTGGGGAGCCATTGAATGGATTGATGGAAACCAATACGGAATAAAGAGGAGACAAAAGTAAGATAAGGTCTACTTATCAGGGTGTCACATCACTCAACTCAGGAGAAAACAATGAAGAAAAACAAAATATCAAAACGCAAGTCCAAGCGTAAGCAGGGCGGACATCTTAAATCGGGCGTAGGTTTCAGCCTTACCCGTAGCTCATTCGACAATGGGTGTGGGCCGCACGACAAACAGCGTCCAACACGGGCATCCCAAATCCGCCAAGCAATGGCGGATTAGGGTTTTTTATCAACCAAGATAAGGTTTACTTATTAGGGTGTAAGCAACTCACTCAGGAGAAAACAAATGGACGTTTACTGTCAACATTGTGGCGAACCTTGCGACGTGTTTCACTTGAACAACGACATGGAACCCGAATTTCGGGAGATGTTCAAAAGCGGCAAGGGCTGCGATTGCTGCGAAGGGAAGGGCGAGAAGTCCAAAACCTTGCGAAGCGAAGCAATGGGGGTGCTGATGGACATGATGGGCGACGACATCGACGGTGTCGCTTCCATGATGGACGATTTTGATTATGCCGGTATGCTGGACGAATGAGGAATTTAATTCTCACCCTTCGGGGTGAGAATTTTTTTTATAACCAAGATAAGGTTTACTTATTAAGGTGTAACGTCAACTCACTCACAGGAAAAATGATGAAACTAAATCTGGAACAAACAGCCACTATCACTACCACTATTCAAGTAACCAATAAGAGGATCTTAGATTTACTTGTAACCGCTTTCGAGGGTGGAAGCAATTACTGGATCGAGGAAGTTATCAGCAATCCACCCGCTGGAACCAAGTACGAGGACTTCAAACAGGGGGGAGAACACGCCCCAGATGAATACTATCCAGCATATCAGATTTTACCATTCGTTGGTGGCAGCATCACTATCATCGACAATGAAGATGGAACTAAATACTGCCTGAACAGTACCGCTATTGCAGACGGTCTGCAACTGATGGCAACCAAGTATCCAAGACATTGGGACAACTTTATCAACGAAAATGACGACGCTGAAACCGCTGATGTCTTCCTCCAGTGTGCAACAATGGGCGACGTTGTTTTCGGATAGGGAATTTAATTCTCACCCTTCGGGGTGAGAATTTTTTTAAGTGGGCAAGATAAGGTTTACTTATTAGGGTGTTGGCAACACGGCCAACAACTGACTTAACTCTCACAGAGAAGAAAGATGAGCAAGTTCCCAGCAGCAGCCTGCCAGAAGTGTGGAGGCTGGACCAGCTACGGCGGCAACAGCCATTTGGCTGAAGGGTCGGATGGATGCAAGTGTTCCACCG
>JAAHTH010002113.1_pt1 | contig 15880 bp, 23 predicted proteins | sample 6116091 | NCBI WGS metagenome assembly JAAHTH01 (sample SAMN13939990, study PRJNA603662) | sponge metagenome | isolation source: marine sponge | host: Mycale hentscheli | place: New Zealand | collected 2006 | reverse complement strand
TACGCCTGAGTATCCCGCTTCTTGACCGCCTATCGTTTTATGCTCTAAAGTTTATAGAGACTCTAGCGAGTTACAAGTCAATAACCTATCTTTAAATGCTTCTAATACGTTAGCTTTTTTAACTTCTACGGCTTCTTGTAGCGGTAAAATTCAATCTAGGATTACTAACTTCGCAGCGAGCGGCTCATTTAATCCATATATGGAAGATGATAACGTAACTAACTACGAATTTTTTAACGATAATACAAGCTTCTCTATTTTTGGTAGCTCGCAAAATTACGGGGCTAACGAAAAAGAAAAAGTAGAAAATGTATGTTTTTATGCTCCTAATTGCATCTCTACCGAGATAGCTACGGGTAACGAGGACGGCGTTTTAACGGATGCTATTACCTTTTCAGCGCATAAAAATTTAGGTAATGATACTTTATTTATGAGCTTTATCTAAGCTTTTTCATATTTAGCATTGACTCCATTTTTATTAGACGGTACTTTTTACAAGTACCGTTTTTATTTTGGGGGTAATTAATGGCTTTAATTGTTAATGATATGGCTACTAAATTTAACTTAATAATTACTCATAATGAGGAAAAGTTAAGTTTTACTTTTAGACAATTAACCTATAAAGAAAAAAATAAAATTGCAGCTTTAACTACTAGAGTAGAGCAAGGTAAAGCGATCGTAGATAGCTCTTTAACTTGTTTTTACGTCATCAAGTACGGATTACTAGAGGTAGAAGGCTTAGAGCTTGAGAGCGGCGTAAAATGGCGCCTAGAGAAGCAAGAAGAGGACGGTATAAAAATTAATACCGATGAGTCTATAGATGCTCTACTAAATACCGAAGTATCTAACGGCTTAATATGGGCCGCTAACGATATGATGAGCGGTATACCTTCTAAAATTGTTAACCCATTGACGGGGCGCGAGGTAAAAGGGCTAGAAATAGTCATGTTAGAAAATAGTAAAAAAAAGTCTTAACGTATCAATATAGCCCTATTTTTGATTTACTGCAATATCATATAGAGTCTAAAAGCTCGCTTAATCCCTACGAATATACTCATCTAATGGCCACGCTAGAAGCTCAATTTAATGATAAGCATAATTGCCAAAAATGTATCAAAAAATACCCCTTAGAGCTTAGCGATGGTAGAGAAAATACTAGAGCAATAGCTAAGCGAAAAAGTAAGGGATGCTTTAACTTTACTACTCGTACTTATTTATTAGATAATATCAAGTATAAATCTTGTATAGGTAATTATACCCTACAAGGTATAGCATACTACTATGAGCTTTACTTCAATTATGAAAAAGGTATTTTACCTTTTAAAGGCGATTTAGGTATACAACCTAACAAAATGGTAGAGGTTTTACATATAATTGATACAATTAGAAAAGATAAATTAAAAGAAGGTTAGGTATATGGCGAGCGGTATTAAGGTTACGATAGATTTAGACGAGTCTCAAGCGGTACGCGCTCTAAAATCTCTTAACGATCAATTAGGTAAAACCGAGACGGCAGTAACTAAAACTTCTAAAAAATTCGATAATGCGGTAGGGTCCTTTGTAGGTAACTTGGCTGCAATAGCTTCTATAAAAGCCTTTGAATTTTTACGAGCGCAAGTCCTAGAGTCATTTAATACTTTTCAGCAATTCGAGACGGGACTAATTAACGTAGCCAAAACGGCTAACTTATCTCAAAAAGAAATAGAAGGCCTTACTAAAAATATCCTCGATTTATCTAGCGAAATACCCGCGACTACGGACGAGCTTTTAGATATTGCTACGGCGGCGGGACAATTAGGCGTAAAAGGTACTGATAATTTAACTATATTTACCGAGACTATAGCGAAGTTAGGAAGGGTATCAAATTTAGAAGGCGATAACGCGGCTACTACGCTTACTAGAATTTTAAATGTTACTAGAGAAAATATAGATACTATTGATACCTTCGCTTCGGTAATTGTATCTCTAGGTAATAACTTCGCTGCTACCGAGTCCGAGATAGCGCTAGTTACTAACGAAGTATCTAGGGCTACGGCTCAGTTTGGAGTATCGGCTTCCGAAGCCGCAGCTTTATCCGCTACGCTTAGAAGTGTAGGGGTTAGAGCCGAAGAGGCGGGGGGCGTTTTATCTAAAGCCTTTGTAGCTATTAACTCAGCGATTAGCGAGGGCGGTAAAAATCTAACTAAGTTAGAAGAGATTACAGGTAAATCAGGCGATGAGATTAAAAAGCAATTTGGTAAAGATGCGGTAGGATTTTTTAGGGATTTTGTAGCTAGTCTTAATAATGTAGAAGGCGGGATACAAAATAGCGGTAAAGCCTTAGAGTCTTTAGGTATATCAGGTATTAGAGTACAAAAAGTTATACCCGTATTAGCGCAAAATATCGGCGAGTTTGATAGAGCTTTAGGGCTTGCTAACGCCGAGCTAGGCAATGCTACCGCCCTTAACGAAGAGTATGAAAAATCTATAGAGTCATCGGCTAGTAAAACTAAATTGCTAGAAAATGCCGTAGAGCGAGCGCGTATTAGATTAGGCGAGAAGCTAGCGGGAGCCTTTGAAAAAGTAGCTCCATTACTAACGGACTTCGTAGATACATTAGGTAAATCGGATATACAAGTATTTTCAGAATCTACCGAGGACGTACAAAAATTAACTAAAGAATTAAACATATATAAAAATCAATTAGACGGATTAGCGGACTCTCCGCTTCCTGAGTTTTTAAAAGCGGACCCGACGGAAGTAGCTTCTAAAATAAAAGTACTAAAAGATAGGATAGCCGAGCTTAACGAAGAGACGGCTAAAGGTACTGTAGATAAATTAAGAGCTGAGTTAAAAGAGTTAGATACCGCGGCTAAAAACGCGGACCCTATTTTGGCTTCTATTTATGGTACGCCTGAGCAAGTAGCTACTCGTAGAAAAGAAATATTAGCTCAATTAGATAACCTAGAAAAGCAAGCCATCTTACAAGGTAAAACTAGAGTAGAAGAGCAAGAAGATGCTAAAACGGAAGCGCTAGTTACTAAAATCGCGGAACGTAAGAGCATTATAGACGAGCTTAGAGAGCTAGAAAAGCAAGAAGAGCTTACTAGGCAAGAAGAGGAAAAGTTAAATAAGCAATTAGCTAATGAGGAAGAGTATCAATTTTTAGTTGATAACCTAGGACGCGAGCAAGCGGCTAGAGAGCTAAATAGAATTAATCAAATAGAAGACCAAAAAAAGAAGGATATAGCTTTAAAGAAGCTAAGAGAAAAAGCCGTAGAAGAGGAAAAGGCTTCCTTAATAAATTTACGTCAATTTGAAAATTTAACTAATAAGCAAAAAGTAGCGGCTCAAAAAGAGACGTTACAAACTATATCTACCTTAACAAGCTCTTCTAATGATGTACTTTTTAACGTAGGTAAAGCAGCATCATTATCTTTAGCTGCTATAAATGTATCGGAAGGGGTTACTAAAGCCCTTGCGGCTTTTCCGCCGCCTTTTAACTTCGCAGCAGCTTCGGCGGTAGGAGCGGCGGGAGCTATTCAAATAGCTAACATTGCTTCGGCTAAAAAACCTTCGGCGGGGTCATTTGCGGAAGGCGGTATTATAGGCGGTAATAGTTTTAGCGGCGATAACTTACAAGCTAATGTTAACTCAGGCGAGGCGGTATTTAACCGTAGGCAGCAAGAAAATCTTTTTAGGGCGGTAGATAGCGGCAATATAGGCGGCGGCGGTCCTAGCGTTACAATTAATAACCCCGTACTATTAGAGCAAGGGGCGGTTAATACGCTTATAGATCAAATTAACGATGCTTTAGAATTTAATAATAAGACTTTAGGGGCGGTAAGTTAAATGAATTTTATACCTAAGATAGAATATACTGAGATAGGGACGGGAGTTCCTAAGACTATAACCTTCAATAGCCCGCCCGAAGCGGACCCCTTTAACGAAGAGTATAAGCCGAGCGTTACCCGTACTAAATCTAATAACGGACGCGTACAAACTCAATTTAATTATATAGAAAAGTTATATACGGTAGAGTTTATTTTTCAGTCTGAGACTGTAAAAGCCGCGGTATTAGATTTTTACCTTAATCATGCGATTAGAGGCGGGAGCTTCGATTATTTTCCTTCTAACGATGAGGTAGAAAAAGAGACTTTTTACCTAGCTACTAGAGGCTTTACACTAGGGCGCCCGATACCTGTAGGCGATTTTTCGGGACAATTTGAGTATGATTTTAAATTAAAATTTGAGCGGGTTTTATAATGGCTTACGATGACGAGTTAGCGATACCTCAAAAAGAGACTAATGTAATTATGCTTATAGATGGCGAGTATTTTGCTAATAAGCAACCCGATAGCGGGTTAGTAATACCTACCGAAAATTTAATAGTAGATGACCCTAAAATAAATGGAGTAGACGTAGATATACGTAGAGCTAGTACTCCCGTAGGAAGTCTTAACTTTAAATTTAAAGATAATAACGAATTTATTACTAAAAAGATAATGCTAGATGAAAATAACTTTTTAACTAAAGAAGTAGTTTGTTACGTAGGATTTATTACAGGCAATTTTGATTTTAGCAATTATAAAGAGGTAGCTAGAGCGCGTATAAATAGCTTAACTAAAGTACCTAACGGCTATTCTATAAGAGCTAAAGAGGTTACTAGTCTTATTAGTAACCCTAGCTATAATATATCGGATAAATTAGATATTGATATATTAATAGTATCTACTACTTTAGACTTACAAGATGCTTCGCTTTTTCCTGATAGCGGATTTATAAAAATAGGCGATGAGTTTATAAGGTATAGTGGTAAGTTAGATAATACCTTATTAAATTTAAATAGGGGCGAGATAGGTAGCCCCGCCGAGCATGACGATGGCGCGGACGTATTTTTAGCTACTGAGCTTATAGATACTAACCCTATAACTATGCTACTCCAATTAATGCTATCTAAAGATGGCGATTTAGCTAACCATCCTACGTATGATGTATTAAAAAATGGATTAGGTATAGACTCTTCTTTAATTGATATTTCAAAATTTGAGGACGTAGAGACTAGCTTTTTTGATGGCGAGTTACAAAGGCTTTATTTATATAACGAGACCGATACGCTACGTTGGATAGAAAAAGAAATATTACAACCTACTAACGCTAGGATATTTACGGATAACGGTAAAATATCTATTACGGTACTAGATCAAATAGAGCCCGCCGCATCGGTAAGAGAAGTTAGCGAGGAAGTAATAATAGGCGTACCGACTTGGAGCCTTACAAGCGATAAAATACATAATGTAATTAAAATATTTTATGATTATAACGAATCAAGTGGAAGGTACTTATCTAATTTAGAATTAAAAAATCAAGATAGTGTAAATACCTTCGGCGAGAAAAAGCCGCTTATATTTAAGTACAAAGGATTGCATAGCGATATAGGTGGGGGCGCTCTAATCTCTAAGCGAGCCGAGCAATTACTAACGAGGCTAGGGACGGCTAGAGGTAAGGTAAGCTTTAGGGCGCTTTTTGATACGGAGAATATATCGCTAGGCGAGGACGTTTTATTAAATCATAGATTTTTACCGCAGCAAGGGGGCGGGTTAGGCATAAATGAGCAAATAGAAGTAATCTCTAAAAGTGTAGATTTAAAGCAAGGTACTTGCCTTTATAAGCTTGAGTATACAAGTTTTACAGGTATAAGACTCCCTTTTATAGCGCCTAGCCCATTGATAACAAGCGTTATAAATCAAAAATCTTTTACCGTACCTGATGCTAGTTGCTATAGTGTAGGCCATGCTCTAGTACTTTGGGATACTCAAAATAATGACTATTTACCCGATGCGGTTAATTATGTAGAATCAATAGAAGGAAACGTACTAACCATGGTAAATGATTTTTCTACCCCGCTTAGTACTAATATACGATTAAAGTTACCCGATTACGATAGCAGTAATAACGATCAGAAAAGTAGATACTCTTTTATAGGTACTAATACGGGCTTTTTTGATGACGGAACTAAGTCATATCAAATAATTTTTTAAGGAAGGTATATAATGGCATTAATTCCCCCGATAGAAGAAAATCAAACGGACGCGAAAAGTCCAATAGATCAATCTTTAATGGACGGTATTAGAGAAAATCTTGAACGTATAGATGATAAAGCCACCGAAGCCCTTAACTCCGCGGGCGGTAATATATCATTTAAGGTTAACGGTAAATTATCTCAATTAGACTTAGTAGGCGCTCCCGAAACGGGCGAAAAATTAGACGGGGCTTTTATAACTTCTCAAAGGGTTATTACTAAGGCGCGGGCTTATATTAAAGAGCAAGGCGCGGGCGGTAATTTTAGCTTCGATATTAACCGTAGGAAGGTTATCAATTACGGTATTGATAGTATCGAGGACTTATTTAGCGCTAATATACAGCAAGTAGCGAGGGCTTCGGTAGATTTAAATACTCAGAGTATAGATAGAGCTACCGCGGATTTTTCTACTCAGAGTATTGGATATTTAGAAGCCGCTATTAGCATTAACTCGATAGTAAATATTACAGGTACACAATGGCGAGTAAATTTAATAGGAAGCGGTACGCTAGATACTTCTCTATATGAAGTAGGCGATTACGTAGAAATAGAAAATACTACTAGTAACTTAAATGACGGCGTATTTCAAATATTAGAAGTTAACCGCGATAATGCTTATAACTTAGTCTTAGATATGCCATCGGCTACGGCGCAACTTGCTCCTAATGGAGAGTTAACGCTAATAGCGGTAAGCTATAACTTGGCTTCTATCGCCCCTTCCGAAGCCTTTGAAGCGGGCGAGACCGCTACCATGGTAAATCATAATGATATTAGTAACGACGGCGATTTTGATATATGGGCTACTAACTATAATGGTAATAACATTATTATAAAAAAGAGTACCGCCCTAGTACCTCAAGGGGTAGTCGCGGGGCAAGTACAAACTAATAGATATAAATACAATTTTTTAGCCCCTGTAAATCAAGAGGCTTTTTCTATAGGCGAGGTAGTTAACTTATCTAGTCATACGGACCCGCTTAATAATGGGAATTTTGAGATAAAAGCCGTAAATTTTAACGGCGATAATCTCGTCATTTATAATTTTTCGGGAGTACTACAAGCCGTACCATCGGGAGCGGCTAGGACTTTTAGGTTTATTTACCTATTGAATATTGACCCTAGCGGCATCGTAGAGGTAGGCGATAGTATAGACATATCAGGATGTACGGACCCTCTTAATGACGGTACTTTTAATATCGTAGCTCTAAATTTTAATCTTACCGATAGCTTCGTTATTTATAACTCGGCGGGAGTGGATCAGGCTTTACCATCGGGGGTAGCTACTAAAACCGAAAAAGTAATTAATCTCTATAATGACCCTGAGCCTTTTTTTCTAGCTAATCAATCTAAGGTAGAAATATTAGGGACCGATAGCGGTACTAATGACGGCGTATTTTTAGTTAAGGATGTTAATAGAAGCGGAGTAAGTCCGTTTAATTTAATAGTAGATATCGCGGTGGGAGCGGCTCAAGCCTTACCGTCAGGGCAAGGTATATCAGAAATATCTAGCATTTTTACGGAAGTAATAAATTTTACAGTAGATAGCGATTTATATACTATAAATTTAGATAATAAATTAGCGGGGTATACCTACGAGGACGGTACTATACTAAGTTTAGACCTATTGCAAGTACCTGTAGACTCTATAGATTTTTCGGTAAATATTAAGTAATAAAGGGGGCGTAATGCTTACAATTTTTTTAATTATGGTTTCAAGTATGGTGCAATATCAAAATAAACATGATTATTGCGAAAAAATTGATTTTAAGGGAAGCTACTGCGCGACTCCTAAAAAGCTAGAAGTAGTAGGGGGTAAATAATGACTACATTAACAAGCGCGGGAGGCGAGACTTTTCCGAGTACTGTAATCGCTACGACGGGCTCGTATACAGTACCTTCGGGCTCTTTTGCTATTCTTAGAGGTGCGGTTAGCGGGGGGCGTTCATTGGCAATTAACGGTACGACTGTAATGGCCGCTGATAATTTAACTTGGACAACGCAGCGAGTTTTGACGGCGGTACATGCGTCGGGTATTTTTGGTACCTCTATCCCGCGGCTATACGTATGGGATGGCAGTAATAATACTGGTAACATAGGTGATGCATATGGCAACTCTACTGCTTACAATAGGAATTCAAGTACGCAAACGTATAAATTACCCTCTGGCACAGTTATCAGTGGTAACGCTTATAAATTAATCGAGGTATATTAAAATGATAGTTATATATGAAAATGAAAATTTTATAGGTTTATTTCATAATAAAGTAGAAGATAAATTTTTACAAAATACTATTAACGCTTTAGGGTTAATATCCGAAAATGTAATAGCTTATAACTTTACTTCCGATTGCTCTAAGATATGTAAGTACGAGCGAGAAGAGGATAAATTTTACGATATTATCGGGGGTAGTTTATCTCTAAAAACTATACAAGTACAAGCCGAGTACGAAGATAGGAGAATTTTCCCGTATGATTTAAATGCGCTAGAATATTACTCTCAGGAGTTTATAGATAATTTTAACGCTAATATAGTTGCGGAAAATACTTATTTAGAAACGAATGATACTTTGGAAAATTTTATCCCTCCTAACTCTAACGCAACTGCGGATAAGTTATTATCAGGGCAAGCTCTTATAGTACCGCCTGTAATCATTACGGATGAGGTTATAGAAGGCGTAGAGATTGATATAACTGCTAAGCTATTAGCTGAAAATAACTAATTTAGTAGGGCTTAATTATCTGTAAAAAGTGTTAAGCTTTTATTAAAATAGTTATAGGTTAATTAAGGGGCTTTTATAATGAGTTACGAGATTTTAGGAGTAATAGGCGCAATACTAGGGGTACTTCTTGCTATTAACGGCTATTACTTTAAAGAAATGAGTAAAAACCTTTTAGAGATGCGTATTAGGCTAGAGGTATGGATTAGTAAGCATGATAACGTAGAGAAGGTAGCCGAGAAAAATAGCGCCGATATTATTAATTTAAAAGAGCGTTTACATAAAATAGAGGGCGGGACTTTACAAGTTAAGCAATTTATAGAAGATTATTATAACGATAAAAATAACTAATAATCTCAAAGGGGTTAAAAATGGATTTAGAAAAAGTAAAAGAGTTAGCTAAGGATAGAGGGCTAGATATTGCCGAAGAGTCAATAGAAGCGCTTGCTAATTTAGCGGTAGATATTGTAGGAGAGTTAGCTAAATCTAACCCCCTAGCTATGGCGGTATTTGCTTCTATTGAAGGTACGGCTAGAGAAGCTATCGAAAAAATTGATATTGATAAAGACGGTAAATAATTAAAGCTTTTAAAGAGTTTTTAATTAATCAATTGAAGGGGCAAGCTTTACGGCTTGCTCTTAAAAAAATTCTAGGAAGCGCCGTAATAGGCGGCCCTAAAGCATGGATTATTAAATTTATAATAAGTGAGTTATTTGATGAGATAGGCGAGCCATTAATAAGAGCGGGACTAAATCAGATAGGTTACTATTACGATAAAATAGACGGTAATATTCAAATAAAAAAACTAAAAGATGCTAGGGGTAAAAATGATGCGGATGCTTACAACCGCGCTAGTGATAATATTCTTAGCTAGCTGTAAAACTAAAATAATATGCTCGCAAGTAAAAAGCGCTACTATAAAGCCTATAGTATTATGCGATTTATCTATGCAATTTAACCGTTGTAGATGCCGCTGCTTTAATGCTAACCGATGGGCCGAAGTAGAAGATAGGGCTTGTAAATGGCGCTATCCTGAGCCATTTAAAAAGGGCGATTACCCTATAGACTATTGCGAAGGTATTGCGGGGTTTTATTTAGAAGATATAGCGCAAGAAGTAAAGCCTAAAGTTAAAAAATTAAGTAGAATTAAAACGGACTATTGTCGTTAAGTATAAATAATTTTTCTTTTCCTAATTAAAATCATAAAATTTATAAATAACTAACATTAGCTAAAAAAAGGATTTTTTAGGATGCTAGAAATAGAAAAGCATATTAATGCTAAAGGGCGCTCGGCTTTAATAATATCCGATCTTCATATACCTTACCATCATATTGACTCGGTACGCTTCCTAACCGCAATTAAAAAAAAGCTCTTATCTGAGCGGTCTATTATCCTTAACGTAGGGGATGAGGTAGATAAACATGATTTATCATTTCATAAAAGCAATCGCGACCTTGATAGCGCGGGCGTAGAGTTATCGAAAAGTAAAGATTATGTTAAAGAGCTTGAGCGCCTTTTTCCTACCATGTATTTAGCCGAGTCTAATCATGGTAATTTAATTTACCGTAGAGCTAAATCGGACGGTATACCCCTAGATTATTTTAAGCCATTAAAAGAAGTTTATGATGTTAAAAAATGGTCATGGCATGACGCCATTATATTAAAAACTAATAGCGGTAATGTTTATATTTGCCATGGTAAAACGGGTACGTACGGTAAATTATGTAAAGAAGTAGGTATGAGCGCTATACAAGGGCATTATCATGGAAAATTTGAGTTAACTTGGCATCGAAGCCCTCTAGGTGATAGATTTAATATGTACGTAGGATGCTTAATAGATTACAAGTCGATAGCCTTTGAGTACGGCAAAAATAACCTACCTAAGCCTATACTAGGAGTAGGTTATATAGACGAGGACGGGCATCCGTACCTTGTAAAAATGGACCTTGATAGTAAAGGGCGTTGGACGGGAGTAATAAGATAATGAAAAAATATAACAATGTAAATATTAACGTATTAGGCGAGAAGTGGAAAATAAAGAGAGTAGCGGGATTAAAAGAGAATGGCATTATGGGTAAATGTATTTTTAGAGAAAAGCTTATAGCTATAGACTCTACTTTAACGGGTTATGATTTAGAGCATACTTTAATACATGAGTTAGGTCATGCTCTTATTTATAGAAGCTCTATTTATCAATCTCTACCGCATGAGATTGAAGAGATTTTAGTAGATATTTACGGAACCTTTTTACTTGATAACTTTTCTTTAAAGCGCGTAGATAAGCGTAAGTAGAAGCCCACGTATCGGGGCTTACTTGTAATGCAATACCGCCATTTTTTAAAGTTTTTAAAAGACTTACTTCTTGTAATAGCGATGCTTTACCTATTACAGTCTTTAGCTCAAGCTCGATATATACCCCATTAATACAACCTATAAAATCAGGGGTACCGCTAATACTTACTTGCTGTATTTTTGTAAATTTACCTAGCTTATCTAATTGTGGCTTAATGGCTTCTTTAAATTTAGTCTCTTCTTTTTTTGCCATTACGTATTAATTTGGCAATGTATAAAAGTAGGGTATAAAATAGTATAATCAAAAAGGTCATTGCATAAATCTATTAAATTTTCTCGCTCTTGAGGCGCTAAAGTACGCGTAGAAATATCAATAGCGTTGCCCGTCGTATGGCTACTATGATCGACTCCCTTAACTTCTTTACTTTTATTATGCTCTTGGCATCTAAAAAGGCTATTGACTTTTAGTGGCCTATTCATAGCTAATCTAATCTCGTAAAATTTTTGAACTAAATCAGGATTTATTAAAGTATAATGACAAGTATTTCTCTTACATTTGCAATCGACTTCGCTACTATGAAGATAGGTATTTAAAGCGTAATCATGCCCCTTAGGTATCATTAAAATGTTTAATATCGTTAATAATTTTGCCATAATCTACCCCCTTTTTATCATGCCAAGATTTAAAGCTATAATCAGCGCCCGCGGTTAATGGTAGATGCTGATACTCGTAGGCGTTAACCATAATATTTTTAAGCTCGTCTATAATAGCATACTCATCGTAAGCTATCTCGTAAAGTATCTCGTCATGTATTTGCAATATCATACGAGACTTTTTACCTTCTAAATATTTATCTATATTTACCATAGCTTTTTTAACTATATCGCCGCACCCGCCTTGTATTAGGTAGTTAGGAGCTTTATAGCTTAATTTTCTAGGGATAAAACAGCGCCGCCCCCTAGTATTTATTATATAGCCCCTATTTTCGGCTACGCTTATAATAGCATTAGTTATTTTCTTAACATTTTGTAAATTTTGGAAGTACTTACTACGGTAATTTTTAGCAGTATATAGCTCAATTTTTAACGCTTCGGCTAATTTACTAGGACCCCCGCCATAAAGTAAAAGGAAGTTAATAGTTTTAGCTACGTCTCGCTCTACTTCTACCATATCAGCGGTAGCCGTATGAACGTCTAAGCCATCTAAAACCTTTTTTATTAGCTCCATTTCTTCGGCGTAATCCATAAAAAGGCGGTACTCCATTTGGTCATAATCTATCATAGCGAAAAAATAACCGTCTCTAGGTACGAACGCAGCGCGGGCTTTATACTCGCCTTTATCCGCTTTTTTAGGTACATTTTGTAGATTAGGCTCCCTACAGCTCATACGCCCCGTAGAGGTCCCGCCTTGCCTTAGATTAGTATGAAGTACGTAATCGTTATCGGATAAATCTAGGAAGTTTTTATAGTATGTAAAGGCATTTTTATAAGCCCCCCTATAGTCTTTTATAATATTAGCTACGGGGTTATCTATCTCGCTGAGTACGGCATCGGTAAAACTCGGGTTACCCTTAGCCGTAAGAGGGTAATCTAGCTTTAATTTTTCAAAGGCGGGAGCTAATACTTTTCTACTATCTACGAAGTCCATGCCCGTAAGAGCTTTAAATTTTTCTTTAGCTATTATTATCTTGGCTTTATAAAATTCGAGCGCCGAAGAGGTATAAGCGCGATCAATTTTTACGCCTACCCTCTCCATTTTAAAAAGTACTTTAGTTAATTCTAACTCGGTACTAATTAAAGCGGCGTTACTCGTATAACCCCTCTCAATTTGCTCAAAATTATATTGCTCTAACCTATTTACTATATGCTCGCCTAATTTAAAACCTACTACGGTATCGGTTATACCGTACTCGCTTATTACTTCAAACGGTACAAGGTTAAAATGTAAGTCTTTACGAGGCTCTTTTTTACCTACATCTACGAGCGTATATAATGTATGCTCGCTAATATATTTCTTTACTCTATCATCTTTTTCGTATCCGATGAGCTTGCCTAAAGCGTCTAATCTATAATCAAGTAAATCATTGCGGACTAATCGAGCTAAAGCTTCCGTACAATATATATTTGAAGCTAAAAGCTCGTCTACGTAACCCATTGACTCGGCTATCATATGCATATCAAATTTAGCGTTATGTATATAAATACGTTCAAAATTGTGCATATACTCAAAAAATACCTTTAAATCTTCATAATCTAATATAAAATTATCGGGTATTGTATCGCCTAAATGATCGGGATTTTTATTAAAATTAAAGTAATAACCTTCGCTAGTTTTATCCGCGTAGATTATTAAAGAAAAGACTTTATCAGCTTTATAAGCATTAAGCCCCGTAGTCTCGGTATCTAATGCTATTCTATTACTAGCTAAAATATCGGCTAAAGCCTCTTCTATATTATGCTTACCTACGAGCATTTTTTATTAACGGGCTAGCCGCCTTCTCTAATAAAAAATCTAGCTGCTTATCTTGTTTTTTTCTTATTTTTGGGCGCCCTTTATATGCTCTAGCTACTTCGTTAATTATAGAAGATAGCTTAGGGTTAGCCGTCTCGGCTTGCTCTAAATGCTGTAATGCTATTCTTAAATTAGTTTTATAGTCCATATCTTACCCCTTAAATAAAAGCCCCCGTAGGGGCTTAGCTTATACGTTAAAAGCTGCGATTTTGTTAGATAATACTTTATAAGTTTTACCCGTTTTAGCTAGTAAAGTCTCAATAGCTTGAGCTTGCTTTAAAGTTAAAGTAACTTTAGTAGCGTTAACTTTATTACCTACTACTTTTTTTACTGCTTTTTTTACTACCTTTTTAGTAGCTACTTTTTTACTTGTTTTACTCATTTCTAACCCCTTCGTTAAAATTTATTAGATGCTTCCGCTTCTATCGCGTCATCGTTATTATTTTCCGTCCTTAAATCGCTATCATCTTCCTTCATTCTATCTTTATTTTTAGAGATATTATCAAGCCATAACTTTACGGCTCCCGCCTCTTCGGTAGTGATATTACGTCCCGCCGATATTTCTTTTACAAAATAATCATGCTCGCCTGAGATAAATTTAGAGCTAAGAGTAAATACCTTCGCGAAGCTCGGTAATCCTACGCTTCTAAGCTTAGCAAAATAAGTTTGTAATTGCTTACCGCTTCTAGCGCTTGAGCGCGTAAAATCTACGATATAAGGAAAAGCCATCCCGCTTTTAATCTCATCTACGAGAAGTACATAAAAGCCAAGTACCTTATCTCTATGGATAGATACCCCGCCTACTTCCTGATCTATTGCTAAATCTTCGTTACCTACGTAATCAATAGTCTCTACATATTCTTTTTTACCTTTTTTAACCTTGAAGCATCTCCATACTTTATAGTTACTCATAACTATCATATCAAGCCCCCCGCCATTAGGGGCAAGTACCGATTTTTCTACTGAGTTAATAAACTCGCCCGCGTCCGCTAGCTTCTCTTTTACGGCTTCGCTTAACTGTTGGCATAGTTGAATTTTTGGTACTATTATATCTTCGTTATCTACGTTATCGCCCGCGCCTAATCCCATGCCTTCAAACTCTTTAGCTAGGTCCGCGCTAACTTCGTAATTACCTTGTACCGCTAACTCTTTTCCTTCGTTTTTCTTTTTAGTCATTATATACCTTCCTAATTAACCCGCGTAATTGCGGTAGTTATTTTTTTCTAAATGATAAACTAAAATACTCGTACGGCTTAATATCCGCTATATTAAAGTCTATATTACCTTCCGCTAGAGCCGCTTCCGCTTCCGAGTTATACCATGAGTTAAAGCTTCTAGCGTTAATAGTAATCATCTCTTTTAATACTTCTTTACCGTATTTAGTCTCGATATAATCGAATACTTTTTGCTTAGCGCCCATATCTTTAGGTAAAGAGATACTACTTTTAGGCTTGCAAAATGCTTTACAGTTATCGCCTTCAAAACTATCTACCTCGCTACTCTCCATTAATTCAGTTAAGCGCCCGTTAAGTTTTTTATACTTATCTTCGGCTTCTTTTACGGCTAATTTTGCCGCGTAAGTCTCGTTAACTAATTGCTTAATTTCTTTTAATACTTCGGATTGACTATTATTTTCCATTTCTTACCCCTTTGAAAAATAGTGTTTTACTAAAATAGTAAATTATTTTCTTTTTATCAAGCGTAAAATATCGCTTGTAGTAAATTCTTTAGACGTATCTAAAATATCTTCGGCCATCATTTTTTTATCTTCTAGGGCTACTAATATTTCCTCGTCAATGCTATTAGGCGTAACTAAATCTATACGGGTTACTTTTCTATCTTGCCCCCCTCTATAGTTACGAGCTTCGGACTGTAAATCATGCTCTAATTTAAAGGACCTTGTAAAATAAATAGAGTAGTTAGAAGAGGTTAAATTTACCCCCGTACCGCCCGCGCCTTGATTAGCGATAATAACCCTACAATTAGGGTCATTATTAAATCTATCTATATTTTCTTGCTTCTCTTTAGTATTTTGTAAGCCAGTTAAAAAGGTATAATCGCTAGTATGCTTCTCTACTACTTCGGCTATAGGGTTATATGTAGTAGCAAATACCGACCATATTATAACCTTATTTTCTTTATTAGCTAAAATCTCGGCTAAAGTATCATCTAAAACCTTGTAACGATTATTTTTAATATGCTCTACTTCTTTACTATCATCTTTTATAAATGCCCCGCTAACTACTTGCTGTAATCGTAATATACGTACTAACGCCGTATCGGCGCTCATGATATTA
>JAAHTH010002112.1_pt1 | contig 15880 bp, 5 predicted proteins | sample 6116091 | NCBI WGS metagenome assembly JAAHTH01 (sample SAMN13939990, study PRJNA603662) | sponge metagenome | isolation source: marine sponge | host: Mycale hentscheli | place: New Zealand | collected 2006 | reverse complement strand
TAATAAAATAGGTAGTCAAGTACAAAGACAAATATTTGAAGCTTATTTTGAAGATCTGAATCAACAGCTACGTATACCACAATCTGATGTTGAATACTCAGATAGAGTTGCCATAACAGATGAAAAAATAGCAGAGTTTAAAACAGAAAGCCAACCAACTGGCACTAATCCATTCACAGTCCCAACTGATTTGTATAGATTAGGTTCTTTCACTTCAGAACAACCTAATAGACCTATTACAGAAATACAAAGAGTAGGTAGAGCTGATTATTATAACTTAATAAAATCTCCTTTAACAGCTCCCTCTTTAACACATCCAATATATTTATACGAAAACGATCAGTTAATTGTTTCACCTAGTTCTATAAACGCTAAGGTTAAAGTACAATATGTCAAAAAACCAGACGAGATAAGATGGGGTTATATTATTGGAGAAGTGGGACAATATGTTTTCACAGATTATAATTATGTAGCTACCGCTATAAACATCGGTGATATAACTAGCTCTATAAGTGGCAACTTTACAAGTGGTGCTACGCTTTCGGTAGATAATGCTTTATACACGGGTGGTATTGGTACAGGAGCTGAATTTAACGTAACTATTAACGCTTCAGGACAAGCAGAAGTAATAACAGTAGTTGATCAAGGGTCTGGTTATGCTGTAGGTGATGTAATAACTTTTTCAACACCCCAGTTTGGACCAGGTACAGTTGGTGGACCATTAACTATAACATTGACTAGTGCAAATTTATTTTCAGGTTCTCAACAAGGTAAAGTTGATTTTGAATTACACAATTCTGAAAGAACTGAAGTTATATTAAGGATATTACTTTATTCAGGTATAGTTATAAGAGATCCACAGATAGTGCAAGTAGCAGCACAGAAAATTCAACAAGAAGAAGTAAACGAAAAATCATAATACATGGCACTATTAACAGAAACTAACGCTCAATACTACGCTGGACAACAAGATTTAGGTGTTTTAAGTAATGTTGCAGGTAGTAATATACTTATAAATAATTGGAGTTTTACTACTGTAGCCGTTAGCGCTTTTGATTCTACTGGTAGTCAAGTAAGTTCAGTATCTAATTATACTTTATACTACGATGATGGTACTGGTTTTGTTGCTATAGACGAAGATTTATCTTATATAGGAGAATTTAACCAAATAATACTACGAGATCCATTATCAGTGGGTTATAACGGTAGATTTTACATACAGTTAAAGCAATTTGCTATTAACAATAACTATGGTGGTTATTCTTACATAACCTTAGACGATATAATAAACAACTTTATAGTAGGCTATGTCGGAGCTGACAAACTCATCCCAGGTGTAAAAAGAACGGATGTTATGTTTCACGCTAAAAGAGGTTTACAGGAGTTTAGTTATGACACGTTAAAAAGTATTAGAGCCCAAGAACTTACTATACCAGCTAGCTTATCTGTTCCAATACCACAAGATTATGTTAATTACGTTCAAATGTCTTGGGTGGACAGCGTGGGTGTTAAACATATAATTTACCCAACTAGATTAACTTCTAACCCAACTGAATTACCTTTACAAGACACTGAAGGTATACCAACACAAGATGGGTTTGGCAAAAATTTAGATGCTGACCAATCTATAACAGATGAAAGATGGGCTAGTCAAAGCAGCGTTAACGATTTAGCTACAAATGACTATAGAAATCCTAGAGGAAGATCTTTATATGGTCAAAGATATGGATTAGATCCAGGTGTATCACAGGTTAATGGATGGTTTACTATTAATGAGAGACTAGGTAAAATGTCTTTTTCTTCTGACTTGGCTAATAAACTCATAATATTAGAATATATATCTGATGGATTAGCAGTTGATGGGGATGTAAAAGTACCTAAAATGGCTGAACAAGCAATGTACATGCATATAGCACATGGGATATTGTCTGGAAGATCTAAAGTTCCAGAATATGTTGTTAGTAGATTCAAGAGAGAGCGTTCTAGCACACTTAGAAATGCTAAAATAAGATTAAGCAACATTAAGCTAGAAGAGATATCACAAGTGTTTAGAAACAAGTCTAAATGGATTAAACATTAATTATGCCAGAAATTAAAAATACTTTTCTCAAGTCTAAAATGAATAAAGACTTAGATGCAAGAATTGTGCCTAATGGTGAATATAGAGATGCTATAAATGTTAGTGTTAGCACTTCAGAAGGGTCAGATGTTGGAGCATTAGAAAATATAAGAGGTAATTTTGATTTAACTAACTTCGGCTTAACAGATTTAAATTTAGAAATTATAGGTAGTGTAGTTGATGCAACTAAAAATAGAATTTATTTTTTCATCACTAACTTTGTGGATGGTTCACGGGATCAATTAGAGGTTTTTCCATCTAGTGATGGATCACAATCTAGTAGTATAGGATTATTTAGTAGAAGTGGGGTTAGTAACTATATAGCTTATTGTGAAATACCTTACTTAAATGATGAGGTTTTAAATAACTCAACTATAATAAGTGATATATTAGTACAAGGTTCATTTTTAAATTTTTCAAAAACACATCCAATAAGTGGTATTAACATATTAGAAGATTTTTTATTTTGGACAGATAATAGAAATCAACCAAGAAAAATAAATGTTGAAACAGCTATAGGTTCTCCATTAACGCATTACACACATGAAGACCATATATCAGTTGCTAAATACGCTCCTTTTACACCAATAGGTTTTCTTAATACAACTGTTAGTCCAACTGTTAATACTTTGAAAAACGAAATAGATGAATGGTTGCCAGCTACATTTATATCACCTGGAACTATTGGTAGTACTGGTGGAGTTTTATTAGATATAATAATATTTAGTAGTGCTAATTTTGGTGCTCCAACCGGTCCATATGCTAGTGCTAAAGAACATTTTGGTATAAACCCTAGTTATGATATAAGAGTTTATAGATTACAAGATGAAAATAGAAACTATGCGTACGTAGATACTATTACCGTTGGTGACACTGTTAAACTATTAACTGCACCGGCAAGTGATGGAGGTGTAGCAATAACTAATATTGATACAACTTTAGGTTGGGGAGCTTCTGGACAATCAGGTACTTTTGCTTTTGAAATAAGAAACCCTAATTATGATCAAAATTTTAGTGGTGATAAAGATTTACTTAGAGAAAAGTTTGTTAAATTTAGTTATAGGTTTAAATATGAAGATGATGAATATTCTTTAGTTGCACCTTTTTCTCAAACTGCTTTTATACCTAAACAATTTGGTTATTTTATAGGTGATGATGACGAAAAAACTAAAGATTCCAGTATAGTTGAATTTATGGAAAACCAAGTAACTACAGCTGGATTAGTTATTGATTTACCTTATTCTCCTGACCAGATTCAAGAGAAATTAAAATTAAAAGAAATACAATTATTATATAAAGCTTCAGATGAACAAAACTTAAAAGTTATAGCTGATATAGAAATACCTGATATAATAGGAATACCTAGCTCTGTTTCTATTGAAAATGGTGGTGATGGTTTTAATAATTTAACAAATAAAGAAACTGTAGGTGGTAGTGGAACTGGATTAACTTTAGATATTATAGCTAATTCAGGTCCAATAACTTCAGCAACTATTAATAATCCAGGAGAAAATTATAAAATAGGTGATATTGTAACTGTTGAAATAACTTTAGGTAAACCTGCTTTAATAAGAATAGATTCTTTAAGTTCTACTTTTATATATAATTACAAATCACAAAAACCAATAAAAGTTTTAGATGAGCAAGAAATAATAAGGGTTAACGATATAGTTCCATTAAGAGCTAAAACACAAGAGATAGTTGGTAATAGAGTTGTTTATGGTAATTTTTTACAAAATAAATCTACTCCTGTTTCATTAAATTATGAAGTATTGTCTACTACAAAAGGAACTTATGATTCTAGCAATAAAAAAGAATTTTTAAATAATACTTTAAAACAAGGAAGAACTTATCAAGTTGGAATAGTATTGCAAGATAGATATGGAAGAGCATCTAATGTTATAATAAATAATAATCCTAGTGCTGTTACTTTAAATTCTACTTTTTACGAAGCATATACTAATGGTGGGGTAGATCCTTTAAATTGGTCTGGTAATTCTTTAAGAGTTACTTTTAATGAGAAAATACAAACACAAAAAACTAATACATATAATGGCTTGTGGGGAGAATCAAACCCATTAGGTTGGTATACTTATAAAATAGTAGTAAAACAACAAGACCAAGATTATTACAATGTATATGTGCCAGGTTGTTTAAGTGGTAATGTTAATTTTGAAAAACTAGACCAACCATTATCTTACACTGAAACTAGTGAAGTAGCACATATAGCTTTAACAAATGATAATATAAACAAAGTAAATAGAGATTTAAAACAAGTAGGACCTACTGATGATATTTATGGTTCTAGCGTAGTTTTATATAATAGGGTTAAAAATCCTAAACTAGGTTCAGATTATTCTGCTCCAGATATTAACGAGCAAAATATTACTGTTAGTGAAATAGAAGTTACTACTATAAAGCCGTTTAGAGATTTAGGTAGATGGGCTTCTATGAAAAATGTTAATATAAAATATGTAGATGCTTCTGGAGTTGATGGTACTGGTGCTCCAGTAGGACCATATGTTTCTGGTGGTGATCAATATATATATCCTGGTACTAATGGTAATGTAGATCCTTTTTATTTAAAAAATAATAAAAACCCATTTATAGCAACTTTAAACACGAACTTTAGACTTGGTTATACAAATGATAATCAAAAAAATACAACATGGAAATTTGCTAAAAAATTAATGGTATTTGAAACAAAACCTTTTAAATCTAATATTGATATATATTACGAATCTTCTAGTAGTGGTCTTGTATCAGACTTTAATACTGCTGTAGATTATCCAACTGGACCTTCTGGTCAACCAGCTGATTTATCTTCATTTGTTGCAGATTTCAAAGAAAATATCAACACTAGTGTAGATGTTTCAAATGTTTTTCAAGTTGTAGATTCTTCTGGTAATATAATAACTGACAACTCTCCAACTGTTACGCTTGAAAGCGTAGAGCAATTTAACGGATTAAATTATACTACAGTCGCGTCTCCATTTAATCTTACAATTGTACAACAACCAGGATTTAATATTCCTCCTAGTTATAAATTAACTACCAATAGAGCTTTTATATATAACACTGGTTCTAACGACTCAGGTAATTACAAATTAAATTTTCAGTTGAAAGCTAATAATATGCAAACGGTTAATGTACAGAAATCAGTTAGCTTAAGCAATGTAAAACCTATTATATACAAAGCTGGAACTCAACTTGGTTTAGTTTACAAAAATTATTCAAGTGTAGATAGTTTTAAAAATTCATCTCAATCTTCACCTTTAGATTATGTAAATCCATTTGATGATCCAAGTTTTATACCTTATAATTCTGAAGCAACAGCAAGAATTATTTCAAGAGAGTATAACGCTTCAACATGGGCTCAAGTTTGTTATATTACTCATTCAACTAACGGTAGTGAGTTTTTGTCATCTTTTAACTCGGGTAATTCATCATATTATTCTTCTACTGTATTAAGAAGACTTGAAGGGTTACAACTATCTGTAGTAAACGCTGTAAGATACGATGCTGGATGGAACAAAAATACATTACAGTATTTTAATGCTCAAAGCGGGACAAACCCACCTAATAGAATTAGTGATTTTAACATAGGAAGTATTACTAATTCAACTACTAATGATATAACTTGGAGAGTTGAATACGCTTATCCAGGGGTTATAAATAATCAAGATTTACCATCTTTCAATGTTGGAGGTTTTAAAGGAGCATGGTTATACTTTTTAGAATTAGAAATGACAGACGCTTCAGGAAGTACTGGTAATCTTGTTTCTAATAGATATAATATTCATTTTTTAATAACTAAAGATTAATTATGCCTTTTGATTTAGAAGTAAAATATTATAATTCGTTTTGGTTAAAACAGGTTACATCTCCAAAAATACAAGACGCAGCTAGCCCAACGCCTGGTAATGATAGCTTTACTAAAGTTTTTCCAGGTTTAGCTGACAATGTGTATTCAACAGAAGGTTGGCCTAATTTCCCTGAAACTTCTAAAACTCCAATAATACCCTATTCTAACGTGTGGTACAGTGATAATCAATCTTACAATAGTACTAATGGTTCAAATTGGATAATAGAAGAATCAAGAATAAGAGGTGGTTTTAACAACGCACAAATACAATTAGGTCCTAGAGCTTATTTAAAAGAAGATTCTAATGATGTAAGACATAGGGAAAGTAGTTTAATATATTCTGGTATATTTAACTCTAGAACTAATGTAAATGAAACAAATGTTTTTTCAGTTGGTCAAGATATAACTAGGACTATAGATCCACACAATGGAACAGTACAACTTATACATGCTTTAGACAACAATTTGGCTATATTTCAAGAAAACAAAGTTAGTCAAGCATTGATAGATAAAGACGCGATATATTCAACTGAAGGTAATCAAACAACTGCTTTAACATCAAAAGTTATAGGTCCAGTTACACCGTATGTTGGTGATTATGGTATAAGTAGAAATCCAGAATCTTTTGCTAATTTTGGTTTTAGGAGATATTTTGCTGATAAAGATAGAAATTCTATAATGAGATTATCTCGCGATGGTTTAACTGAAATCTCTCAATACGGTATGAAAGATTGGTTTAGGGATGAATTAGTTAAAATATCTGAAGGACAGTTACTTTACACAGAAGCTATTCCATTGGTTTATAACGGAACAACTGGCTTAATAACACAAGGCCCTGATGATTTTAGTGGAAGTGGAGCATTAATTGAAGCACCATTAGGTCCTTGGTTTTCTATAGGTACAGTTAATATACCTGATGACGTTTTAGTAGGTTCTCAAATACAATATAATCCTGATTATAGTGCTAACCCAGATAATTTTATTACACTAGAATCTTTTGTTGTAGGTACTGGTACTTTAGATACGCAAATTATAGTTTATAGGAATGGAGATCCTATACCTATAAATGCTTTAGGTTTAAATCCTTATGTTAGGTTTGTATATAATCAAAAAGATAAAATACAAGGTGGTTTTGATACATACAAAGATAATTATATAATATCTTTACAAAGATTTTCTGGAAGTAAAACAACAGACGAAACAAGTGATTATTATAATACTCTTGCGTTTGATGAATCTATTAATGGATGGACTACTTTTTATACTTATAGACCTGATTTAATATTTAGTTTAAAAAATAATTTGTATACAACTAAAAATGGTAATCTATACAGGCATTATGATAGTAGCTTAAATAGAACTAGACATAATAACTTTTACGGTGTAGATAATAATTCATCTATAGAGTTTGTGTTTAACTTAGGACCATCTACACAAAAGAACTTTAAAACAATAAGTTACGAAGGAAGTAACGGATGGCAAGTAGATTCATTTATATCAGACCCAACAGGTGATATAATAAATGATCGTTTAGTAGAAACTAATGATACAACACAAGGTGTTAAAAGTTATGAAGAAGGTAGTTACATAGAAAATGGTATTCCTTATAGAGTAGGTTTTAATAGAAAAGACAACGTATACGTAGCTAACTTAGTGAACAATAGTTCGGTATCAGCTAGAGAAGTTAACTATGGTTCTTCTATAACTGGAATAAAAGGATTTTTCGCAACAGTTAAAATATCAACTGATGCTACAACTGATTTTGGTGGGGTGAAAGAGTTATTCGCTGTATCAACAGAATTTTCAACAATATAAAATAAATAATTATGTCTGATACTCTAAAAGATATATACGGTACAGAAATGCCATATACCCAATATAATACATTAGGTGTTATAGCGTCAGCTGCACCTGCTGCTGTAGTTGGCATTGATGCTATGATAAAAGCTAATGAAGCAAAGAAAAATCTTAAAACACAACAAGGGTATGTAGACACGTTGATGACGCAGTATATGAACACCCCTATATATAACCCATATAAGAATGTTGGTGTTGCTACTAAAGCTGCTCAAATGCAAGTGGAGGAAACCGATAAAGCATTAGCTAACACTTTAGACACTTTAAGAGCTACAGGAGCTGCAGCAGGTGGAGCTACTGCATTGGCACAAGCAGCATTGAAGAGTAAATTAGGCGTATCAGCAGATATTGAAAAACAAGAAGTTGCTAACAAACAATTAGAAGCTAAAGGTGAGTTTATGGTTCAACAAGCTGAAATGTCTAGAAAAGGTGAACAAATGGATTACGAGCAAAGTAAAGCAGATCAATTACGAACTGAACAATTTGCTTACCAAGAAAGAACATCAGACATGGCTGGTGCTTTAGGTAGTTTAGGATTAGAAGCTAGTAGAGGATTAACAATTGGTAAAGGTAATGATAAAACAACAATTCCATCACCTGAAGGAGAGGTTGGCGATGCTTTAACACCAACTAGAGTACCTACTGTTTCGTCTAACCTTACTATGGATCCCGGTAATGTAACTGGAAGTGCTCAAACACAAATCACTGCTATAGATCCAAGTACTAGTAGTCAAGGTGGTGCGGTTGTTAACGTAGATCCAAATGGTAGCCAAAGTGCGAATGCTATTTGGAACGTTAATCAAACTCCTCAAGCTAGTTCTAATGTAGTTCCACAAACAATAACTAATCCAACTACTAAACTCACCAGTGGGGAAGCTGATAAAGCATTACGTGAGTTACAGAAAGAATTAGGTCCATCCTACTCGTCTAATCCAGATTATATGAAGAGAAGAAAAGATATTTATGATAGAGCTAATTGGGCTTACGATGATACTATTAAATAATTAAATTATGCCAAAAGTAAAAACAATAGCACCAGGTAGACTAACTGGTATAAGCGGATTAACACAGACAGCTGCAGAATCTGTAGGTAGACAGAAGGATATGGAATTTGCTTTTGAAATGTCTGAATGGCAAAAGCAAAATGCTAGATTAGAAAGGTTACAAGAAGAAGAAATAAACACTACGCTTGAAATGATGAAGAAGGTTACTGATGCAGAAGCAGTTGGCCGTGGTGATTTTAGTGTTGGTCTTAGAGACGGTTTAATGGCGCAAGCTGGTAAAGTAGCTAGAATAAACTCTAGAATGAAGCTTGGTGATTATGATGTAGTTAAAGGATCTCAAGAATTAGCTTCTATAGATAAACAATTAGAAACTTTTGTAAATGCAGCAGCGCCAGAAGCAAGTGTTTTTAATCTCATTAAAGAATCAAGGAATTTAAATGCTGGTGAAGTAGGGAAATTAATGCTCCCAACTGATCCTAAAGCTGCTAAAATGCAAAATGATTTCCTAAAGGTTATTAATACTATGAATAGTCCTGAAAGTGGGAAAGTGAAACCAATTTTTGGGGATGATGGTAGTGTAATATTACAGCATGAAGATGGGGAGAGGATATCTTTAAATGCATTTAATGATATTATGACAGGGGAAAATCCAGAATACCCATTACAGTTTGTTAAAAGTCCAGACGCTGCAATAGATCCTTTGTATAAAGCTTTCACTAAACAAACAAAAAACTGGTCTCCTTATTTAATAGATGATATAGAAATCACGTATGACAAATATGGGAATCAATCAAGAGTTGAAAAGAAAGTTTATGAAATAGGTAAAGGTAGTAAGTATAGAGATGATGTAGTAGAAGTTATCCAACCAATTTTAGATGATAAGAAAGCTATGGAAACATATTGGCCTAACTTAATGGGTGGTAAAAACGTGGGACCATGGGAAAATACAAATAAACAAAGACAAGAAGCACAAATATTACTAGCTGAAAGAGCACATAACTTATATGGTCCTAAAGTAGGTGTAAACAATGAAGATGTTATTTCAGAAAAGTTTGAAGAACAAAAACCATTATCAAAAGCAGAAAAAGAAAGAATAAAATTACAAAAAATAAAAGTAGTTAACGATAAGGAAATAAAAAAAATGAAACTAGATTTCGAGCAAGGTAAAATAGATGCTTTTGAAGAAGGTTTAAAAAACTTCGTTGATAGAAATATATATCATACTAGAGAAACTTTTAAGCTTCGTGAAGGTAGAGAAAGAAATGAAGAGATAGTTAAATTAATTAACGAGGCTAGTAAAGGTACAAAAGGAGATTTTACAGTATCAGAAGATGGTAAAATATTAGATGGTGATGGTGATGAAATGACGGGTGTGCTTACTAAATTTGGGTTTTTAGAGTATTTAAATAAACTAACTGTTTTAGATGATTTCACAGGTGAAGCAGCTAATAAAGCTAAAACGTATGTAGGTAGTAGAAATATAGAACTTAGTAGGAACCCCCAAAAACAAGTTAAAACAGAGGAAAAAGATAACCCATATAAATTTGTAAAAAAAGGAAATGATTGGTACTTAAATGGAGAAAAAGTTAATGAGGAGTTTGCTGGAGGTTTTCCATTTACAAAAAGAGGAGATAGTTGGTACTACACTGGAGAAGGGGAAAATTCCAAAATTGTACCAGGAGAAGGAGAATACGACCTAGATATAAATTTAGTATTAGATGCTAAATCAGCTGCTATAGCTAAATATGAAAACAAATCAGGAGGTAACGCTAGATAAAAGAACTTCTATGGATGAACAATTATTAAAAGATTTAGTAGCTACCGCGCAAGCAGATAACTATAATTGGGATGTAGTGTCAGAAAAGTTTCCTGAACTTAAAGAGTATGACGTTCAATTATTAAAAGATTATGTTGCTACTGCAGAAAAAGATGAGTATAATTATTCAAATATAAATTCTAAATTTCCAGAATTTGATTTTAAAAGCGAAGTAACAGAAGAGCAAACTTTAGAGCCAGGTGGTGGTGTATTAGCGTATGAACCAGAAAAAGAACAAGAAGAAGTTGTTTTGGATAGTGAAGTTGTAGATTTTAAACCTGAAGATGGTGTTTTAAGATTAAAAAAAGATATTGAAGAAGTACCTGACGAAGATAGAGTGTATGAAGAAGATATCATGTACATTGATCTTAAATCTCCTATAACACCTGAAATTAAACAAACTGAAAGAGGTAATTTCTACTTAAATAAAGATGGTAAAAATTATAAGTTAATTAGAACTGCTAATAAAGATTTAATTAACTTTGACCCAATGGAGGGTAGAGAAAGGATGGAAGATGCAGAATTTGCAGCAGGTGATTTCCAAAAAGATGTTGAAGAAGTAGATAAAAGAGCTCAGTACATAGAGCAGGTGTCTGAAGATGAAAAGAAACCAGCTTGGGAACAATTAGGTTATGATAGTGCTAACGATTACTATGAGTATATAGCAGATCAAGATCCTGGTTCTATTGAAGCTTATAAAGTTTTAGCTCCTATTGGTTGGGCTTTGGATAAAGAAGCAAGAATAGCTAGAAGTGTTTTATCTACAGTTAAAGGAGCACAAGAGTTTTCTAACATGGTAGAGGTTAATAAAATGGCTATTGCTGATCACATTTTAACGTCTGCGTTAGGTTCTGATAGTCAATTAAAAGGAGACGTATTAAACTTGATAGATAAAACTAAATTTATACATGGTGGTCCAATAACAGCTATACCAAAAGATATTTTAGAATCTACAATTGAAGAAGGTAGTGATTTAATTTGGCAGAGAGATGATAGTATAGTAGATGCTATTGGGGAAGAAGGTTTTTTGAGTTTAGAAGTAGCAGATAGAATTGTTGGAGGTGTAGCAGAATCTATACCCTCACTTTTACTAGCAGCAGCAGGTCCAGGTGGGATAGCTCTTTTAGGTGCTTCTGCAGCAGGTAATAAGTTTGAAGAATTAGTAGAAGAAAATCCTGACGAAGCTTTATCAACATTAACATTTAACGCACTTGGCACAGGTATAACTGAAGCTGCTTTTGAGTTAGTAACTAGAGGTATATGGAAAAGAGCTAAAGGCTTAATGGGTGCTGGTGACACGAAGGCCGCTAAAGCTTTAATCGATTCTTATGGAAAACAAGTTTTAAAAAGATTAGCTATAGATCCAACAGCAGAAGGATTATCAGAAGCTGCTACAGAATTTTCAACTAGCTTAATAGATAAATTAACTTTAGATAAGTTTGATGACATAGGTTGGGGTAAGTGGTTTGGTGATAATGTTAAAAACTGGGCTGATGCTGGTATTGTTGGGTTCTTCACTGGTGGAGGTATAACAAGTGGTGGATTACTAAGTAGTAATAAACAATCTGTTAGAAACGCAGCTGAATATACTTTAACACCTACTTCTGATAAAAAAGTAATGATGGACGCTGCTATTCAAATTAATGATTTGAACGAGCAATTAAAGCAAAGTTATGACAAAAGCTCTAGAGATATAATAGAAACTAAAATTGTACAAGAAGAAGCTAAAATAATAAATACTAAAAATAAAGTTTCTCAAGAATTAAGGATGATGAATCCTAATGAATTAAAATCATACGCTAAGAATATAGATGAAATTAATTCATTAAATAAAAAACTTAGAAAATCTAATCCTCAAACTGTTAAACAAGCTCATATTGATAGATTAAGCGAATTAGAAACAGAGAATGAATTTTATATTAGAGAAGCAGTTGATAGAAGGTTAGATGAAAATATTAAAACAGTAGGTGTAGAAGATTTAGGTAGAACTGTAAACGATTATAATTCAAAAGAAGAATATCAAAAAGCATACAACAACACTGAAGAAGGAAAGAAAAACTCTATGAACGTTACTAGTTCTGATGGTTTTATAAGTGAAGATGGAGATATATATATTAATAGAGAAGTTGCGCAGAAAGTTAGAAATGTAAACGTAGCTGCCCATGAATTATTACATGGTATACTAAATAATAATATAAAAGAACCTGGTCAACTAAAAAAACTTGTAAATGAATTTAAAGCTATATTACCAAGAGATGTAGCTAATAGTATACAAAAAAGAATAGATGATAACTATAGATTCGAAACCGATGAGCAAGGTAATAGAGTTGAAAGACCTGAGTCTGAATATATGGAAGAATACTTTACAGCATTTGCAGATCTTATAGGTAATAGACAGGTAAAGTTTAATGAAAATATATTTACTAAAATAGGTGAAAAAATAACACCTATATTTAAGGGTAAAGGCTATGGTCATATAAAATTTGAAACAGGTAAAGATGTATACAATTTTATTAAAGATTATCAAAAGCAAATAGCTAAAGGTGAATTAAAACCTGAAACTATAGAAGCTGCTAAAAAAGTTACAGATCAAGATACTAAAGAGCAGGATGTTAAAACTCAACTTTCTAAAACAGAAACAACCGATGTAAAAGGAATAGATTCTAAGCGAGTACAAACAATGGTAGATAAAGTTGCTAATAGAGCTTGGACTAAGTTTGGAAATCCTATACCTGCTAATATCAAGCAAAAAGCAGGAGTAACTAGACAGTCGTACATTGAAAGTGCTAAAACAGAATTAGCTGGAATAGCTAAAGAGTTTGATCCAACTAAAAAAGATAAAGATGGTAACCCTATAGACTTCGATAGGTTTATGGCTAACAGAGGTATGCAGAGAATGAACTCTCTAGCTTCTAGACTTGGTATAGAATCAGCTGAAAAACCTACAACAAAAAGATTAGGCCAAGCAGTACAAGAAGGGGAAAAAGAATTTGATATTAAATCTGAAGATCCTACTCCAGAAGAAGTAATGATATCTAAAGAAGATGAATCTAAAGCTAGAAAAGGTATTAAACTAGCTGATAGATTAGGAGACGATGCTAAAAAGATATCTGAGAAAGTTAAGAAAATGAAACCAGTGTTAGAAGGTAAAACTTATAAAACACTAAAAGATTTAGCACCTGATGATACCCAGCGTATGTTTGGTATTAAACCTAAGCCTGGTAATTTAACTAAAGAAGATGTAAAAAATGCTCAGCAGTTTATAAATAAGAATGCTGACATATTATTGGCAATGCTTCCTGAAGGAACTACAGTTAGTGGTAAAGCTACAGGTGTACAAAAAGTATTGCTAGAACCTTTTTATAATAAAGGGCGTAGAGTTAAAGCTGCTAAGACAGGTAGTACAGCTGGACTTGCTACACAGAATAAAAAACCAAATATTAAAATTAGTGAGTTTAAAGAAGTGTTTGGTATTACACCTACTGGTCAACCAAATATATCAGATAGAAATACTAGTGCTAGAATTAAAGCTTTAGTAGATCAAACAGGTAAGTTACTTACTAATCAAGCTGTGAGAGAAAAAGCTATAAAAGAAGGTAAACCTGTTGAAGCATTAAGCACTATAACTGAAGGAAAGTCTACAGTTATGTTTAGTAAAACTTTAAAAGACCAAAACTTAGAAACTCAAGAAGAAATAGCTAATGTAATTATTAGTGAAAAATTTCAAAAAGAAGCTGAGGAATATAGGAAACAAGGTGATCCTGATTGGTTTTATAGAGCTCTAAGAGATAACATAGATTTATCTACATTGTTCCCTGAAAGTTTTAAAAATACAAAACGTATTACAATTTTAAAAAACATAGGCCAAGAGTTTCAAATGGAGTTTGACCCAAAAAAATCTTGGCAAGATTATGTTAAAAAAGCAACTAAAATACAATTAGAAGAAGCTAAAATAGGAATAAGAACTAGTTTAGAGTCTATAGCTAAAGGTCTTGGTATAAACATACAAACAGGTAAAAAATCTTTAGATTCTTTAGATAAACTAAATAAAGCTAGAGAAGAGATAGTTACATTTTTAAAATCCAAAGGTTATACTCAAGATCAAATAACAAAATATATTAGTCCAGCATTAGCCGGTCCAGCTGGTTTAGCAGTTTTTGAACTAAGTGACACTTACAATAAAAGTAAAGGATCAAATTTAAAACTAAATAAAAAAGATATTAAAGAAAGATCTGGAGGTTTTAGATTAGGCTTACTAGGTAATATTAAAGAAGTAGTAGACTTATTTAATATTAAAGGTAAAAAAGCTACTTTACCTAGTAAAATAAGTGCTCATGGTAATTGGTATACTAACTTTTCTAGAGCTGATCAAAAAAAATATGGTGTAAAATCATTTGATCAATTAAGTGATTCTCAAAAAGATAATTATATAAAAAATGAGTTACAGCCAGAAGGGTTAGAAGCTAAAAAGTTATTAAGTAAAATGACTAAAGATCTAAGAGAAGCTTACTCTAACGGGGAAATATCTGCACAGTCTGTAGCTACGTTTGTAGAAACTCAGTTTGCTGCAATGAAAGGCTTGGGTAAGGTTGCTTCTGACATAAGATTTATTCCTACCATGAGTAGAGCGGACATAATAAATACTTTTAATTTAGATCCTAAAGATCCTTTTGTTCTCGAGCATACTCTACCTGCTAATAGAATAAAAGGTTTAATGTTTAATGCTATACTAAATCCAAATGCTAAAGCTTTAGAAGTTTTTGAAAAAGATTTAGCAGAATATCATAGTGCTATAATTCCAGAAGCTTTTGATAAAAACATTAATTATAAAGATGGAAAAGAAAGTTTTTTAAAAGTTGCTCCAGCTATTAGAGAAGTAGGTGATTTTACTCTTAGTGAAACAGGTAGATATGCAGATAGAAGTAGATTTCCTATGGAGCTTAGAGACGTTAACACTAAAGAAACATTTGGCAAAGATAAATCAGAGGTAAAGTTTTCTAAACAAATTGAAACATCAAAAAATAAAGTTAAAGAAAAAGTTAACATACCATTAATAGATGATGCTAAAGTGATGAACACTAGGTTTTCTAAAAGTATGACTTCGGAGGATGTTATTGATAAAGCTATTAATTTAGATAAAGCTTTACGTAATGCTCGTAATCCCAAAGCACCAATTAAAAAAATAAGGGTATTTGATTTTGATGACACATTAGCTAGAA
>JAAHTH010002111.1_pt1 | contig 15881 bp, 15 predicted proteins | sample 6116091 | NCBI WGS metagenome assembly JAAHTH01 (sample SAMN13939990, study PRJNA603662) | sponge metagenome | isolation source: marine sponge | host: Mycale hentscheli | place: New Zealand | collected 2006 | reverse complement strand
GTGTTCAATGTTATAGATAAATTCTACATTTCCTGGCGATCCTTTTTTTGCAAAATATTTTTTTTCTTTTATTGTTTCTATTCTACTAACAATAACATTAGATAATTCCTGTATATTTTTAGGTACACGATTTGAATAAGGTAATACTACTTCTTCTGCAGGTTCATTTAAAAATCTTTTAACATCAGCTCCAGCCCAGGCAAAAATAGCTTGATCATCATCACCAGCTAGATAAATATCTTTTGATTTTTCTTTTAATACATCAAACATCATCCATTGTATTGGAGATAAATCTTGAGCTTCATCAATAAATACTACATCAAACTCTTTACATTTTTCTTTTTCATCTACAAACTTTGTAATCATATCATTGAAATCGTAAAGATTGTCTCCTTTAAAATGATTATAATTTAAATAAATATGTCCTAGGGTTTCATAGTCAATTTCATTACTCCACTCATTGGTATTAAATTCTTCTTCGGGAGATATGTTTTTTACTTTTGATTTGTTAATCAATTTAAAATACTCACTATTAAAATTTAAATAACCGGATTCATCTCCAGTGTCTGTAACTCTTAAATTTAATTCTTTACCAATTTGTTCATAGTGGACTGGTTGTAATACAGATTCTTCACTCATACCTAATGTATGAAAAGCAAATGAATGTAATGTTTGAAAGTATTTTAGGTCTCTCTTATCTAATTGAGGATTTCTTTCTAACATTCTATCTCTAGCTTCATTAGCTGCTTTTCTAGTAAAAGCAAAATAACCTATTCTATTTAAATCAGTTCCTTTTTTAATGTATTCATCAACTAAATTTAAAAGTGTAGTTGTCTTACCTGTACCTGGAGGACCAAATATTTTTTTAATCATTAGAATATTTGCTCCTTAGTTTGAGTTTTTACTATCTCAGGTTTTGGTTGCTCATCGGATAATAGTTCTGGAAATTTATCTAATGATACCACAGTCACATTAATTGGATTATAAGAATTGGTGTCACCTTCTTTCTTTGGAAATCTTTTACTTACACCAAACTTTGCATCAAATAATTTTGTCATTTGCTCAGCAGTTATTTTTCTATCCATCTTCCATTCTTTATTTTTTAAGGAATCAAAGAAACTTGAATAAACAAAATACGCATGGCTATCTTCTATTAATACAGCGCCTGTTTTAAATGCTGCATAAGTTCCTGCTTTAGGTCCATGTAAATATTTAGATAGATACTCCTCCAATAACTCTTGATCTGAGGTACCTTTAGGTGGGGGTGTTGTTAATTTAGGTGGAAATAAGGTATCCAGTATATCTTGAAACTCATTTTGTTTTATTTTTGGTGGAATCATATCAGCCGCTGCACCAATAATTGCTCTTATATTATCTAGTTCTATTATTTGTTTTATATTTTTTGCTCTAACTTCTTTTGTAGTTTGGCCATCTGATAAAGTCACATTGAATGTGTATTGTGGTTCAGCATAAGTTATTTTTTGTAATCCTGATAGTGATGGGAATACTCTTTTTTTATCTGACAAATATCCAAATGTTCTTTTTCTACATTCTGCTTTCATACAAACTGGTTGTATTGGATCTTCATTACAGGTGTGTCCTTTAGTTTCTTTACCCCAAGATTTTAATTTTTGTTTTGTTTTAGTTTCAGTCCAATCGATAACACTATTTGCTCCGGGTTCAAAATACTTACCTGGTGCTGCAATAACCATTTTCTCCCAGTCGTCTGGATATTTCTTTTTAGCAAACACCATGTAATTATATAAAAATCTATCTCTACCATCTCTTAATTTATTTTTAGTTAATATTGCAAGACATGGTGGTCCATCATTAAATTCTTCTCCACCACCATTTAATAACGATTTGGTATGTTCAATTGTAAACTCTTCCAATTCATCTGCACTATATGTATTAGACTCAGCAACCTCTACAAATTGATCAAAAGTAAATGTTGTACCATCTAAATTAAAACCCACTCTTTCAGTTTTATTATAGTAAGGTAAATTTATATACTGACCCATGTTCCATTTACCTTCCGAGTCTTTACCTAATTCAGTTTGTTTAGGATAAATTTCAATATTTGTTGGAAGCTTTAATGTAAACAATAAACCTTCTAAAAAATTTCTAATCGCAACTGCTCTAATAGGTTCTTTGGTAAATAAATATAAATGTAAACCTCCTGACTTAGATTTTACTGGAACGATTGGTAGTTTATGTTCAGCAATAATATCTAAGTATTTTTTGTAAGGAAAATTAGAATAACTATGTTGTTTGTCATCTATATCTATAGCACCAAATCTTGCTAAACCTTTGTCATCGCATGGTTGTATTCCTATTGATTGCTTACCATTTAAATGATCTAAATAATCTTGATCTTTAATTGGTGAATGAGCCCAACCATATACTGGTCTAGCTTTTCCTGTACTAGGGTCTATTTGTAACCTACTTAAATCAGCAGTACCAAAATCCCTAGATAACCCTGTAAATATTTCTATAAATTTATTTTCCATCTTTCCTCTTTAGTAGAGGTGGCTCTACTCTCGCTTCGCCACCTCTGTTGCAACCATTCCCGGAGGGGAATTTTTAGTAGTGACCTGCTCCAGCCGAAGACTTCGCAGTATCATCCTAACCATGTTTAACTTGAACATCTCCTTTAGAAATGCTTTCAGCAAAACTTCTGGCTTGTTGATACGTTGCAGCATCTTCAATTGGACCTATCTTGCTCACTTCCCAACCAAACCATGTACCTTTGTCGTTAGACTGTTGTACGGTTTTTAGCTGATAAAGATGGCTAAAAGATGCGGGTGTGAACATACCGTTCTTACCTTGCATTTTTATACTTTGCATCATGCTATTCCATTTTCTACTAATTTTTAATTGAGTAGATTTCATAGCAATCAACGCAGTGGTTGGTGAAGCACTATTAACTACAACAAAATGTTGAGCAGTCTTTTCAATATAGTTACCGTTTGGAAGTCTATCTTTAAAGTCTGCACCTCTAGTTGTTTTAGTCATGATGTCACTAGACGCAGGATAGATATTAACTGGCGCACCAGATCCATCTTTTCCTCTATCTTTCCACTCGACATACTCGAGTTTGTAGTAACATGGAATCACTGGGACTCCTTGCTCACCATTGAAGAGTTCACCCGTTACTGAATTATAAATCATTCCAGGTTCTGCACCTTCAACATACTTGCCGTCTCTCTTGTTTACTTCAGGAGATAACTGTCCAAGTATTTTAAGGAATGGTAATGCAAGATCATCTTGTCCTACCGCTCCAGTCTGCACATTCGCATCTGCTTCAAACACTACATTTGTAGCTAATGCATTTTCCTTCTTTATTGTTGGTTCTTTGTTCATGTTTCTATTTCCTTGTTATTTTGGTTCTGTTTCCTGCGAACACGTTAAATAGATCCGTGGGCATATCATCACCCTTTTCGATACGCTCACGAACCAATGCTTTAAGTGTCATAGGCTCAACCTTTAACTTCTGGGTGGGTTGATATCCATGACCTTGCGCAAGGACAGCATAATCTGCCGCCTTGTTATCCTCGTTACGACCAAAGGAAACAGTAACCTCATTTTTAATAAGATCACCCAGGCCGTTTTCACGAAGCCAATTGAATGCTTCTTCCTTTTTATCTGCTGGAATTGAAGCACCATAAACTGGTTTAACTTCTACAGCTGAACCATCTGCTAGTTTCATTGTAGATATATTCATTTCTGTCATCATAGTAGGAATGACTTCACTTGAAAGTGTGTCTGCTTGTTTTTTCAATTGTTTTAAACTTTCTTCAGTTTGTTTAATTTTATCTTCTAAATCTGAAAGTTTATCAACTTGATCAGCTAAAGATTTTTTGTCATTATCAGTAGACAACTTTAATTGATCTTGTTTATTTTCTTCAAAGTCTATATTCATAGATTTTTATCTCCTTTGTTAAAGTTAGTATTTCTTTCTTAGCACTTTTAATTATTTTAAAAGTTCTGTATTTCATATAATAAAAATCAAAAATCTTGTCAAGGTTAAAAATAAAAAAAACTACCATAGCTAAAATATAATGTCTAAATTTTATATCCTTATCTATTTCAAAGGGGTTAAGTTCTTTTATGTATTTTATATCTTTCTCAGTTGTTTTTATAAAATTTTCTAATTCTAACTTTCTTGCTTTCATACGATACAGCCTATTCTGTATTTTCCATCGTTCTTTATCCATCTTCTATGTTTCCTTTTTCGTATAAGTTTATTTCAACTGGGTAGTATGTATGTTCTTGTCTGTCCCATTTCAAGAGGTTATATTTACCTCCTGTCATGTCTGCGGCAATAGAACACGCTACACCTATTATAGCTGGATCACCTGTTAATAACAAATAATCTTTTTCAGTATAATCTTTTAAAAGTTTTCTTAACTTAAAAATTAAAGGACCAGGTGACAAAATAATTTGACTAAATTCAGGCAACAATGTGATTAACTTGCCATACTTTTGTGCACCCATAATATTAAATTTTGGTTTACCAGATCTAGTACCAGGTAATTCTTGTATTACATAAACTTTGTTTTCTTCCATAAAATTTTTACTTTCTCTTGACAAGTAATTAGCTTTTATTATATAGGTTGTCAATAGAAAGACAACAGAAAATATTATTATGAATTATAAATTTAAAACTAAACCTTACGCGCATCAAATAACTGCGTTAGAAAAATCGTGGAATAAAGAAGTATTTGCATACTTTATGGAAATGGGAACTGGTAAATCAAAAGTTCTTATTGATAACATTTCTATGTTGTATGACAAAGGTAAAATAAATGGTGCATTAATTATTGCACCTAAAGGTGTATACCAAAACTGGTACGACACTGAAATACCTGTTCACATGGCTGATCATATTGAAAAAGATATTGTGTTATGGAAAGCTATGATCAATCAAAAACAACAAAATGAATTAAATAAATTATTTAAGTCCACAGAAAAATTACACATACTTTGTATGAATGTAGAAGCTTTTTCTACTAAAAAAGGTTTAGATTTTGCAGCTAAATTCATGAGTTGTCATAATACATTAATGGCAATTGATGAGTCTACTACAATCAAAAATCCTGATGCTAAACGAACTAAAAATATTGTAGAGTTAGGTAAGCAAGCTAAATACAAAAGAATCTTAACAGGTTCTCCTGTTACTAAATCACCACTAGATTTATATAAACAATGTGAGTTTCTTGATCCGTATTTATTAGATTATGGTTCTTACTATGCATTCAGAACTAGATATGCTGTAATGCGATCAGCTAATTTTGGTGGTAGGTCAGTGCAAATAATTGTTGGTTATAAGAATCTAGGTGAACTCTCATCTAAATTAGATCCATTTTCATATCGTTGTTTAAAAGAAGATTGTTTGGATTTACCGGACTACACATACACTAAACGTGTAATTCAGTTATCCCCTGAACAGAAAAAATTATATCAACAAATGAAAATGTTAGCCTTAGCTGAATTAGATGGAAAACAAATGACAACTCAATCAGCTATGGTTCAGTTAATGAGACTCCATCAAATTACTTGTGGTCATTTTACATCTGATGATGGTACAATTAAAGAAATTAAAAATGAAAGATTAACTGCATTAGTTGATATATTAGATGAAGTTGAAAACAAAGCCGTAATTTGGGCCCACTATAGACATGATATTAATGCTATTGTTAATGCTGTTGAAAAAAAATTTGGTAAAGAATCTTATGTAACTTATTTTGGTGATACAACAAATGAAGAAAGACAAAATGCTATTAAACAAATACAAGATCCAAATAGTTCTGTTAGGTTTATTATAGGAACACCACAAACCGGTGGTTATGGTATTACATTAACTGGTGCTAATACAATGGTTTATTATGCTAACGGTTATGACTATGAAAAAAGAATACAATCAGAAGCTAGAATAAATCGTGCTGGTCAAACTAGAAAAATGACATACATAGATATTATTGCAGAAGATACAGTAGATGAGAAAATTGTAAAAGCACTAAAAAGTAAAATGAATATTGCGAGTAAAATAACAGGAGATGAATTAAAACAATGGATCTAATTATTTTTGCTAATGACTTATATAATTTAGTTCCTGTAACAAAAGAAATGTTAGAAAATATATCTATACCTAAAGGTACAGATTGTTTTGATTTATGTAATATTATTAGAGAAAATTTTACTACTTATATTACTGATAAAAATATTTATATTATTAATAATACAGATTTATTTTATGGGTGTATATGTGGAGATTAGTTTAAGAATAAATTAAACAGACCTGTTAAAGCTAATATAGTTGTAAAGGCTCCACCAATTATCCAATATAATAAATGATCTGTTTTAGTTTCAATCTTATCTACTTTCTTGTCTAATTTCTCTATATCATCATGCATGTGTTTAAGATGATTATCACGAATAGTTGAAATGTCTTTCTGTAATCCTGTTACGTGACCATATAAATCTTGAATTGTTCCATCCAATGTTTGAGGTCTACGTTTAGGCATTATATTGTATAAGTCCCTGGTTCAGTAATATTTCCTTGCTTCAACTGTTCAAATTCATACTCAGTCACATTTGGAGATATCATTCCTAAATCTATTGCCGTTTGCCTATCCATCATATTAAAACCTCTCATTTTAGAAGCATCAATATCTTTTTGAGTTACTTTAGCCATATATGGTGGAATGTAATCTTTTGTTGGAATTGTTTCTTCGTAAGGAATCAATTCATCGATAGTATATGTTTTATTTGGTTCAATATCAGTTATAGGTTTTTTCATAGGCACCGTAACTGTTTCAATACCTGATACATTTTCTGTATTCGGTACATTTGATTTTGTTTCTACAGGAAAACCAAATTTTCCTTTATTTAGTTCTAAACCAGTAGGATCAATAACTTGTCCATCTATTAATTGAAGTTTATTATATTGAGACATATCTTCATACATACTTGGTTTCTTAAATAAATTTTTTAATATTCCCGTTATTCCAAAATTACTTAAACTTTCTAAAAGCCCTGGTTTAAGATTACCTACTCTTGAATCTTCAGAAAAATATTCTAATTGTCCTGTGTTTGGATTTATTCTAGTATTAATAGATCCCATTTGATTTCCAAAACCTAGTGTTCTTTGAAAAAAATTAGGTCGAGTTCCATAAGTACCTCTGTAACCAGAAGCACCTGCACTAAATAAATCACCGAAGAAACTTGGTTGACCATATGATTTAAATTGTTAACCTTCATATTGAGTTCCTTTGGGCGTGTTCACATATTCAGGAACAGCACCTTGTGCAACTTTATTAGATCTATAAGTATCTCCAGTTGGACTAGTAGCAGTGGTTCCTGTACCTGTCATCATTTTGTAGTAGTCAGATTGTTTATAATCTTCTGTAGACTTACCACCTTTTCCTGCACCTGAATCTCCAGCTCCTGCTCCAGAACTTGTTCCTCCTGTTCCTGCAGAATACCCACCAAGATCTCCTTGTAATGACATTATACCACCAGGTCCTCTATTTGGTTTACCTTTTAAAGATCCATATAAGTTTGCATCCAATAATATTTTTTGTTCTTGAGGGGTAATATAAGCTAATTCAGCTACTACGTGATCTGGATCTGATAACCATTTTTTAGGAACAGTTACAGTTTCTTGTTTACCAAGATAGTTAGGTCCACCACCTTGATTAGCTGGTTTAATTTTTTTCTTTTGTTTTTCAGTTAACCTTTGATCTTTGTAACTAATTTTTTTATCTATACTCATAATTAATCAAATAATAAATCTATTTTTTGTGCTGTTGGTAAAAGATTAAATCTTTGTCCAAAATTTTGATTAGATATTACACCAGTATTAACCGGAGTTCCAGTTATTTGTGATGGTAAATTCACTGGCGCTTGAGCCGTGGTCCCTGTGCCTTCAACAGGTCTTAATGGTAAGTTTCTTACCTCAGGTACTTCAGGTGTTAGTATCTCATTTATTAACTGTTCTAAAGAGTTTTTTGACTCTTCTAAATCATAACTTCCAGCATCTTTTCTAATGTCATCAAATATATCTTTTATAACATCTATGTTATCTTCAAATAAAAATGCCGCATTCGGATCTTCTACTTCTAGTCGTTTAACTAAAGTTTTAAATCTTTCATCTGAATATGCAGGTGCTTTAAATTGACCTTTTAATAAAAGTCTTGTATCGGACTTAGTCAAACGTTGTTCTAATAATTTTCTTAAATCTCTTGTACTTATACCTAGATTTTCTGCATCTCTCAATGTTGTATACATTTTTTGTTGTGAATCAAAAGCCTCTAATAAATAATCTTTAAACGCAGATATTTTTTCTTCAGGTGTAGAAGCTGCGGAATAAGCAGTTCTTGCAAATTTACTACCAATATTTTGTTTATCTTTATTGTATGATGTTAATATAAAAGGCATACTTGATAATGGTTTTACCTCTTGAACTCTAATACCAGACATCATCGCTAATAATTCATCTCTTGTATTTCTAGCTGTACCTGCATCCGTAAAAGTTCCTGTTGCACCTTCCCATACTCTAGCTGCTTGTGTGTAAGCTCCTGGAGCTAGACCACCCATAATATGGTCAATACCTTTTGCAATTCTAGTCTGTAAATTATCTTGTGGAAACCATATCTTACTACCATTTCTTGTTTCACCATTTCTAACAATTAAGTCAAAGACTCTTTCAGTACCAATAGATTCAGTTACAAATGGTGCAAAGAATTCACTTAATGCACCTGGTCTTTTTGATACCGGGTCACCAAATAATGAAGCTAATATTTTTTGATCAACACTATCTTTGTTCAAAGATCCTTCTGCAAAAGATCCTAGTATTGCATTAAACGGTCTTACTAATGAATCATATGGATTAGAATAAGAAAAGTTAAAATATTTAAATTTACCATCTGCATCTGCTTTTGATAATGGAATTAATGTAGCATTTCTTTCATAGATAGGAACAAATGATCTTTTAGCTGCATTCATTTGTTCTTGATCTACACCAGTTACATATTGTGCAGTTTCACTAACTACTTTACCAATACCACCTAAAGTTGCTGAAGCTCCAATAACTCTTCTAGCTCCCATTTGTCTAATATAAGGATTAGTACTTGTTAATTCTCTTGCACCAATAGTCAATACATTAGATGTTGTTCTTAAAATCTCAGCTGGAAAAGCTACGAAGTTACCAATAGGTAATCTTCGAATCGATTGAATAGCTAAAGGTACTTTACTATACGTTGGTATGGTATTAGTTACTAGATAAGCTGATACTTCTTTTAACGCTTCTTCAGCTGTTTTCTTTTGTCCAGTAAATATACTATTTTCTACAAAGTCTTCTTTAGCAATAGTTCTATACCAATCTTTTACATTTGCTAATACTTGATCTGGTGTTGCTTTAGGATCACCAAGAGCTTGTCTTAATGCTGATTGATAAAACTTATCCGAATATACTTTCCATAAGTTATCACCACCTTGATATACATCTACAAACTTTTTAACAGTTGGATTATTCATAAAAGATTCGAAACTTATAGCTCCATCTTTTGCTCTATTTAAAATACCTCTAATTTCATTTACTTCTATATTTTGATCAACAACACCTCTTCGTATCATATCTTCAATTTCACCATTTAATTTTTGTAAATTAGTTTTAGCTCCGGTAAATATATCTTCAGCAACTAATTTCCATGAATCACTTAATGACGTTCGACCACCAATTAATCCACTCATTAATGGAAAGAAAGATGCAGTGGTTACGTTCCTAATTTGAGTCATTGGAGAGAAGATAGTTTTAGCTACTTGAGCTCCTGCTTTTAAACTCATTAATGATTTATAAAATGGAAAGTCAAAAAAGTTATCAAATGCAACTTTAGTTTCTGATAATGCTTGAGCTATTTCTGGGTATGTATATAAGGTTTCGTCTCCTTCTCTAAACAAAGTACTTTTAAACATTACATCTTTTTGTGGATTAACTAAGCTACCTTTATTAGTATAGGATTGAATCGGTCTTACATCTTTACCTATATCTCTTTGAGCTTTAGTAAATAAGGCACCTTTGTCAGCTAATATTTTTTCTACTCCATCAAAATATCTTTTAGAGTAAACCTGTTTAGCTTGATACATAATAGTATCTACCAATGCATTTTCATAATCTTTTGTCGCAACTTTTGCATTTTTTTCTTGATTTAAAAATCTTTTAATACCATCAGGAAAAGACTCACCTGGTTTTAATACACTTGGTTTAATTGCTTCATCTGTTTTTAATATAGCTCCAACTCTTCTAATATAATTATCAGGATCAACAGTAGCTCTTCTAGAAGCATCCATAATATTTTTAAATAAATTTTCGGAATAATCATCTACGTTTTTTGAAAGTACATCTTCAAATTCTTTTGCAGTTTTAATTGGTTTGCCACCTAAATCTTTTGCAGTTTTTTTAGTGACTTCATCCATATAGTCAGGATTTTTTCTTACAATATCTTTAATAGCAGCAAATGCTTTACTACCTATTGGTCCTTTAATAGTATCATATTGAAATGATTTATTATTAAATGCTGCAAATCTTTGTTTAAAGAAACTATCGGCTTGATCTCTTAGTGCTACAGATAAATCCTCTAAAGAATCAATTGGATTTTGTGCTAATAGATTTCCATATCTTGCATTAGATTTTTTAAGTATTTGTTTTAACTGTTTTGCTTCTAATCTAACTGCTGGATTTACTTCTTTTAAAGTTCTTTTTATTTCATCTCTACCAGAAGCTCTTAAGAAATCAAATACTTTATTTTTTTCTGATGTTAACTGGTCCATAACATTGGTGTAATTACCAGTTCTTGTTGCTTTATATTGAGCAACATCATAAATATTTGTTTTGAATTTAGATGTTATATCATAAAGTCTACTATCAATTCGTTCCGAAATTCTTTTTAATGATTTGACTTCTGCGTTAGAAGCAGCTTCAACTTTTTCTTGTAATTGTTTTACTTCAGGAAATTGTGATTTACCTGCAACTGTAAATTGTTGTTTTACATTATCTATTTTCTTTAATATTTTTTCTGTAAATGTACCTGTGTTAACATCAAACTCTTTCCATTTACTAACTGGAGGTAATCCAGTTTTATCATAAGCAACATCTAATAATTTACCACCTCTTTGTGCAAGGTCCGCGATTAGTGGTTTAGTGCCCTTACCCGCAATAGTCACGGCTAATGGATTAATAACTGTCTTATCTAATGCAGTTAATGTTTTACCTATAACTGGTGCAGCAACTTTAGCAACTGGACTTAAACCGTACTTATATCCTAACGTACCTGCAGCTGGTAATAAAGTTATACCACCACCAATAACAGCTCCTTCCGCACCAAACTTTAATCTTTGTTTTAATTCTTCAACAGCTCTTTCTCTACCTTCTAGTTCATCTAAATTTTTAGATTCAGTTAAACCAACAGCTTCTGATAATGTTTGTTGTGATCCAGGTCTAGATACTGCTAAATCTAAAACACCACCGGTTGCACCAAAGTACCCAGCTCTTTTTGCGAGCTCTAATCCTTTTGCACCAATGGTTACTAATTCAGGATCAGATAGCTTTCTAATCTTTGCACCCTTAAGTACATTCATACCTCCAAATATTTTAGGAGCTAATGTTGCAGCTTTAGCTGCACCTAAATAGGGTACTAAATATTGTGTTAAAACTTGTACACCTTCACCAATACCTGTCTTTGCATTAGGTGCCCATTTATCAAAAAATTTTTGTATTGCTCTACTGGCATTTGTATCAAATGCTAAATCAACTGGCATTGCACCAAGTCTTAATAAACCTTCAACGGCATCAGCAACACCACCAACAGGAGCTCTAACTATATCTGCAATATAATCACCAAAAGTAGGAGATGTATCAACGTCTATTATATCTACTTTTCTAGGTTCGTCTAAGCTTTGAGATAAACTTAGTAATTCTTCTACGGTCGCCACTTGGCCTCCTATGCTTTTTCAGGTGGCAATATTAGATTAACACCATACTTTAAATTAAAGTCATTGATATCTTGTTGAGATCTAATGTATGCAAATTCCTGTAAAGCTTCCTGACTATTAGATAGTAACTGCACAATATCATTAGTAATTTCTTGAGGTAGTCTATCTCTTAATTCTTGAAATGATAATTTCTCAACTGTTTTAGTTGGAAACATATTAGACTCACCTGATGTTTCTTTAACTCCAAGTTCTAACTCACTTTCAGTTTTTATTTCATCAGTAACATCACCACCCATTTGTTTCATGACCCTACCACCTTCTTTAAAATTAAAATATTCACCTAGTCCACCTGCCTTAATAATGTTTTGTATTCTACTATAGTTTTGAATAGCTACTTTTAGTTTTTCTTCTTCTCTTTCACTTCTATCTTTTTTAGCAGACAGTTTTCTAATGTCAGATTCTAAATCAGTTAATACTTCAGGATTTTTAGCAAACTGAATTGCTAATGCTTTAACAGTTGCATCATCTTCTCCCTTAAATACACCTGTTTCATATGCTTCTAAAACTTGTTTATCCATATCTGTAGCTGTTCCTTTAGCTACTTTCTGTTTTAATTTAGCATAATCTTGTACAGCTTTTTGAGTACCTGTAGGAATTTCTGCTTTAATCTTAGCAAGTTCTTTTTCAGTCGCACCTTTATATGCAAGAAGTGTAGCTTCTCTATCTCTTTTCTTTTTACCTGCCGCAATCGTCATTCCTTTTGTTCTTGCAGTATCTAATTTATCAGCAATTGATCCTGGAGTTTTTAATGCATCCGCAACTAAAAAAGCTAGTTCCGCTTTTTCTAAACCTTCATCTTTTAATAAGTCTTTAATTAAATCAGCTTCTTTTTCTATGTCAGCTCTTTTATCTGATTCAGTATATTTAACCTCGTCTTTTAATCCTGGTCCATCTTCTTTAGCTGCAGATTTTAATGCAGCAATCTCTTGATTTTGTTTAGCTATTTGATCCAAGGAAGTTATTCCACCAGACATTCTAACTTCTTCATTTGGTTTAACTGCTTCTGAAAATCCTGTTTTAGCTGAAGTAGGTCCAAAGAAATAAGCCTTCTCAGGATCATAACCAGTTTGTTTACTAAACTGCCCACCAGTTAATAAATCCATTTGTTTAGTTCCAGAAAAACCTGGGTTGTAACCTGTAAAAAATCTACTTAATGTATTTAAAGGAACATTAATTAAATCTAAACCTCCAGCGATTGCAGAGTTAATACCATAATTAGTAAAACCACTAGCAGCTTTATATGCTGGAGTTTGTGTAAAGTTATAACCGTCAGCAGCTTTTATTCTTTCAACTCTTTTAGGTTCAACATGAGACATAATCCCTGTTCCAGTAGTCGATCCACCTCTTTTAAACATTGGTCTTTTAAAAACATTATATGCCATATCTATTACCCAAATAAACTACCTAAACCATAAATAGTCGCAGCTCCTGATAAAGCTTGGCTTAAAGGACCTACTGTTCCTGCAGCTGGTGCAGCAGTTGAGGTCATGTATGGTTGTGGTTGTCCTGCTAACATACCGCCAATAGCTGAACTTTAAAATCTTAATCTTTGTTGAAGTTCATAAGCAGCTGTTTGTGCTCCTTGAGCCGCAGCATCTAGAATTGCTTGTTGGTAAGCTAAGTTTGAAGTTCCTGCAGCACCTAATTGTTGTATTTGTGATTGTGCCAAACTAGGTTGTAATGAAGCCAGTCCTGCTTGTTGCGCTTGCGCTTGAGCTGCAGCAGCTTGCGCTTGTTGAAAACCTTGTGCCTGTAATTGAGCTTGTAGTAATGCTCTATCTTGTAAACTTTGTGCGCCAAATTCTGCTTGTTGTACACCTTCTCTTCCGCCACCAAATGCACCAGCTCCGATTGCTGATTGTGAAATTTGTTGTTGTGCTATTGCTCTTTGTTTATCAAACTCTGCTAATGATGTATCAATTACTTCTTGTTGATATGGTGACATAAATTCTTGATAAGCTTGTGGTCCTGAATAAGCAGTGGCTTGTTGTAAGAATGGTTGATAACCTGCAACACCTGTTCCTTGTCCTGCGCCTGTTACAGCTCCAGTAGTTGGATCAAAAGTTAATGTACCAAGTCCTGCTTGTGTTGCTGCTTGCTGTTGAGCTTGTTGTGTTAAAACATTTTGACCTGCAATTGTCGGTGCAAATGCAGCGGTGTCAACTGGTTTAGCGGCCAGTTGTGATGCTAAATCTATAAATTGTTCGCCGGCGGCTTCTAAATAAGGTGCCGGTCTTGATATAGTTGTTGTTTCTGCCATTATACTACTTTACCTTCTAGAGACTTCATCATATTATACATACGTTGAGCTCCTTTATTAACACTTCCGCCACCCGCAGCTCTTACTGCATCAGCGGTAAATACGAATTCATTATTTGATAACATTGCAGGAATGTCATCCGCTCTTTCTTTTACACCAATTGGAGGTACAAATCCACCTGTTTCTCTAAAGTCCATTTCTTTAATTCCCGCTTGATTTTCTCTAATAGGTACTTCAGAACCCATTGCATATTTGTTTCTAACACCTATTATTCCACCATCTTTTTTATTTTCGGGAATACCTAACATTTGTTTGATTTCAATGATTGCATCTGGATAATCATCTGGGTTACTTAATACCTTATGAAGGTTTTTAAAATCTACATTTTTTCCACCTTCTTTACCTAATACTCTATATAATCTACTTAAGTCTTTTGAACTAAATCCAGGTATGTAATAAGACAATTTATCATTTAATATAGATTCCATGTCTTCAGGTTGATCAGTAGTTTCATCTAACATAATACTTAGTATTCCAATATCTTTATCATTTCTCATATCTTCATCTGGTTCTGGAGAACCAATTGAATAATTAACTCTACCACCATCTTTTAATCCAAAAGCTTCAGGTGTTAATATTTGCGAATAATAATCTGTATATCTTGCTTTATCTGCTTCATACATTTCTTCTGTATACTCATCAGCATCATCGACTAACTCTGCTTCTTCAGCCAATTTTTTAGCTTCAATATAACTTGTAGCTCCTGCAATTGTTGCACCTATTGCAAGTTTATCAATTTGTGTTTCTCCTGGTGATCCAGGTATTGGTTTTGTATAAATATCTTTTAATGCTTTACCACCTAAATCTTTTAATGCTTGAGTTTTTTGTTGTAAGTCTCCACCTAATACTTGTTTAAATAAATCTGTATACCCTTGTGTGCCTTGTTTAGTTATTTGTTGAGTTGCTGTTTCTAATGGTTTAGAAGTCAACATCTCACCACCTAGTGCATCACCTGATCCAAATGGTGGTTCTACAAACTGACCATAGTCACCGCCACTAACAGTAGTAATTTCTTGGGTAGGTGTTTTTGCAAACATCTTACCAAAACCTGTTTCTGTTCCAATAGGTGAACTACCTAAACTCCTAATACCGGACATAAGACCACCAGAAAAATCTGCTCCAGCGAACGGATTAATACCCTTTTGAAATCCTGCTCCACCTAAATATCTAGCAGCTTGTCCACCACCATAAGTTAATAAACCTGATTTTAATGATTTACTAATACTACCTGTTTGATCAAACCCACCAATGCCTGCCATACCTGCTGCAAGTAATGGGTTAAATGGTGCTACAAATGGAGCAGCTTTAGTTGCTACTTCAGCTATTTCATTAGGTATAATTTTTCTAATAGTTTTTTTAATAAAACTTCCTAGACCAAATCTCTCCCTACCATTTACAGAAGGCATGCTACTTCCGATATTATATAATTCTCTTGACATTTGTCCTCTCGACATTGGCATTATTCTGACGCTGCTCCTAATGGTGGCATCGCTGCTACTTTAATTTT
>JAAHTH010001534.1_pt2 | contig 15903 bp, 16 predicted proteins | sample 6116091 | NCBI WGS metagenome assembly JAAHTH01 (sample SAMN13939990, study PRJNA603662) | sponge metagenome | isolation source: marine sponge | host: Mycale hentscheli | place: New Zealand | collected 2006 | reverse complement strand
ACCAGTGTCAGGGAAGGCACCTGCTGCTCCACCTCCGGTATTGCCAACAGACTGAACATCTGCCCAGGCACTTGTCACAGAAACATCATCAGCAGCAGGGTCCTCGAAAAGACCTGAAGGAGTGATGAAAGCATTGTTTGAAGGTTGACCGGCGTTTGAAAGAGCATTGAGTCCAGAGAATGCAAGAAGAGCATTAGGAAGAGCATCAATAGCGTCAGTGTAGTTGAATGGCTGAGCACCGAGAGCGCGGTTCAAGACCGTCGCATTCTCAAGAGCAGCACAGTAGTTTACGTTTTTGTCAGGCTGAACAACCCAGATAATTTCCTTACAAGGGTGGTTGAAGTTAAGCTTGATTTTGTTGGATGAAGAACCAACGGACTCATCACCAGTGAACTGAAGCTGTTCGATGAGGTACTCGTGTGGGTTCTGTGCCATGCGGCGACGCTCAGCGGTATCAAGGAAAACGTAATCAACGTAGAGCGAAGCAGCAACGAGTGACTGCTGGTATGCGGCAGAAACCTTTACGGAGTCACCTGAGTTAGCACCACCAGTACCTCCCATCTGTTGAACAGCGAAAAGGCATTCATCGATAGGACGAAGCTCGAGATTAATCTTGACCTCGTGGTACTGAAGGGCAATCAATGGAAGTGCGAGTCCAGGGTTGCGGCAGAACCAGAACTGAAGAGGAACGTAAAGTGTGGTCTCAGGAAGAGCTTTGCGAGGAGCGCATACTGCATCTGGGACATCAACAGCTGAGCAAGCAGTAGCAATGTCAGCGAATTTAGGGTCAGTCAAGTAAGTAAGCTGCATGGTGTTACCAACCATAGCATTGTAACCACGCTCCTGTTCGGAGGTCATGGTAAGCTGGTTCCAGATGTGCATGAAATCACCGTACTGGCGGTCGATGCGCTGTCCACCGATTTCGACCTCAACCATAGAGATAAGCTGCTCACCTGGGTAGTCCAACCAGCGAGCAAAAACACCAGAGGCAGGAGCCGTAGAACCGGTATTGGCCATATTCTGGTTAATTTCAGGAAGAGTTACCTGAAGGTAAGTGCGGTAGGCAAGGTCACCATTTCTGGAGACAGTGCACTGAACACGGCGGCCGAAATCAGCCTGGCCGTTGAAAGTTTGCTCAATAGATTCCATAGCAAAGTTGGTGTGTCTGCGGTATGTAACCTTCCAGAAAGTAATCTGTGGGTTACCTGTAAGATAAACGTCTTGTGCGCCGTAAGCAACGAGTTGCATTAATCCACCTCCCATTGTTATAATATTGCTAAAGAAAAAAATTTTACGAAAAAACGGAAAATCGTAAAATTTACGAAAATAAATTTTTGAGTTCAAAATTATCCTTCATAAATCGTCTCAAATAGTCATCAAGATACACTTCTTTTTTCCCTTCATGATTTTTTTTAAAAATATAACAATTATTATTTTTATTGATTGTCCAACCATTTTCTAGAGCATTATAAATAAATGCCATTTTTTGTAACTTTATGTGATTAATTTCATTAAGAGAATTAATATTTTCCATCTAAAACAAATGTAGAAAATAGATAAATTAATTAAACTTATAAACTATTAAATAAAACATACAAATAATTACATACAAGTATGCCTAACTTTAAACCTAAATCTAAAAAAAAGATTAAGGCAAATTCTAAATCAAATATTACATTAGATAGTAAACATAATGAGAAAATAAGCGAATTCAAAACAATTACTGAAAAAACAATACCAAAATTACAATCAGATAGGTCTAAAATAAAAGAACGTTTGAAAAATAAAAGAATCACTCTTGAACAAAAATTGGAACTTACAGATAAATTAAATGAAATTAAAAAAGAAATACGTATTAACAAAAAAAAAGAGAAAGAGTATTTTTTAAATAATTCAGAACATATTTTTGCTTATTTTGAGAAAAAAAAGAATGTATCAGAAGGAAACTCAAAAAGAAAAATTCTTCATTCATTTTTTGCTAAGGACAAAAAGAAAAATGTAGTTGATACACGAGAAGAAAGCAATATTACACAAAAATATTTATGTAATATAGACCAAAGCTATTTGAATATAATGGATTATACAGTTAATTATGAAGTTTGTGAAAAATGTAAAGGAGAATTAGTTCCAGTAGATAATGAAGGTATTCTCGTATGTAAAAAATGTCATGCACAAGTTAAATTTTTAATAGAGAATGAAAAACCTAGTTATAAAGAACCTCCTAAAGAAGTTTGTTTTTATGCATATAAAAGAATTAATCATTTTAGAGAGATTTTGGCACAATTTCAAGCTAAAGAAACTACACAAATACCGGAGGAAGTTATTGAAAATATAAAATCCCAGATTAAAAAAGAAAGAATTACATTAAAAGATATGACAAACAAAAAAGCTAAAGATATCCTTAAAAAGTTAGGTTACAACAAATATTATGAACATATTCCTTTCATAAAAGATAAATTAGGAATTAAGCCACCAGTAATGTCGCCAGAATTAGAAGCAACATTGTGTAACTTATTTATGGAAATTCAAAAACCTTATGCAAAACATTGCCCAGATGATAGAGTAAATTTTTTAAATTATTATTATGTTTTGTATAAAATATGTGAATTATTAGGTGAAGATAGATTCTTACCATTTTTTCCTATGTTAAAAGACCCGGTAAAAAGAATAGAACAAGATGAAATATGGAAAAAAATATGTGCTGAATTGCAATGGCAATTTATTGAAACAATATAATCATATAAATTTTATATTTATACGATTAAACTATAAAACCCACTTAACGAGGGAAACCGACGAGGTTAGCGCCAATACCGAAACCGGCACCAGAGCGAGCTGAGACAGCCATCGATGGTACGTATGTATCAAGGATGGAGAAAGTAGCAGCAGCGGTCAAAGCAATAAGAAGAACTTCGTCTACATTAAGAGATTTCTTAGGAATGGCATAAGCAGCAAGTGCAACCATAATACCTTCAACAATGTACTTAACAGCTCTTTTAAGGAGTTCGCCTAAATCAAGCATACCCAAAACGTTCATGTTATAATAAATAACGAGAAAAAATATTTAATGGTATCTATACTTAAAAATAAAACATTTTTGGTTAGTATAATGAGTCACTCTAAACTTAATTTTACACACAAGCTAAATGCTGATGGTAGTGAAAATCCTAAATATATTGATGTACTCGACGAGGATAAAGCTGTTTCAGGGCAAAAATTTGTATGTGTTAGTTTTTTGAGTCCTGAAAATATCCTAAAGGAAAAGAATCATTTTTTATTTGCAGAGTTCCTAAAGCATTGGGAATATTCTAAATCTATGCAAAAATTTGAACAATTTTTGAATTTTATATCGTATAAATACAATTTAGATAACAACAAATTAATGTCTGATTACAGTGAATTTAAAGAAAGTGAAAAAGAAACATTAGCTAAATCAAATATTTCGGCTGATTACAAAAACTTTTTGGATGCTAAAGAAGATGAATTAACTAATGTTTTTTTAGAGACTTATGATTTCCAAACTAACACCAGAGGCATTAAAATTCGTGGAAGTTATCCAACACAACAAGAAGCGGAATTGAGATGTCAAATGCTAAGAGAAATTGACCCAAATCACAATATTTATGTTGCTCCTGTAGGTATATGGGTTCCCTGGGAACCTGAAGCATATAAAACAGGTAGAGTTGAATATCTTGAAGAAGAATTGAACCAATTAATGCATGAAAAGAATAAAAATGAACAAAAGGCTAAGAGAGATTTTGAACAACGCGTCGCTGAATCAAAACGTAAAGCAATTGAAGAAAACAAAAAATTAGCTACTAAGCATGGTAATAAACTTACACAGAATGTTGATGAAGATGGCAACTTGCAAAATACTACAACTAATTCTTTTGGAGGAAATTCAGAAAATGTAACTACTTCTGCTGATATCCGAAATGAGTTGTTTAATAGACCTGATGTAAGAGTTAAAGGTAATAAATAAGTTTTTAATTCAATAAAATTGATTTAATTATATATTAAATTATTGTTAATATATAATGTCTAATACAAAATCAGAAGATACCAATAAAGATTCTGAAAACACAATGGATAACATCAACATGGATATTGATAAATCTAAGAAAAAAAAAAGTAAAAAAAAGAAGCGAAATAGATGTCATTTCGAATCTTGTAACAAAAAATTATCGGGTGCTGCTTTAGCTTTATCATGTAAATGTGGTCATAAATTTTGCATGCAACATTTTAATTGTACTTCACATAAATGCGATTTTGATTATAAAAATGAAGCTAAAGAAAAATTAATTAACCAAAATGTATTGGGTGGAGGAGAGATTGATAAAGTTAAAGATAGGTTATAAATAGAAAATTGATTAAGATAATTGATTTAAATATTCAAGTAAATACTAAATAACTAGAATGAACCAAATTCACAATAAGATGTTCCAAATTTGTTTCGTTACATTGCTATTGCAATTTATTCTATGGTTGGCTTCGGCCGAATCAAATAATTACGTTAGAGGAGGCAATATCAGAAAATTAGATGAAATTACTACAATGAATTGCACATACACATCTTCAAATGTATGCCAGTGCCCTGAATCATGTTTTACACACGTCGAAAATACAAACTATTGTCAGATTGAAAATTGTTATAAATATAATGGTGTTCTTAGCAAATGCGAAAAGTCTGGGCGCAATTATGTAGGACCACTCGTATTACAAGCTATTCCTGTAACTGGTGTGTTTGGGTCAGGTTACGCTAATATAGGACGTTGGGATATATTTGGAATGTATTGTGCCGTATTATTTGGAGGTTGCTGCTTTATTTGCATGTCATCTATTACATGCATAGTTTGCCCATGTTGTAATAAGAAAGATGAAGCAGGTGATATAGAAATGTTGTCCACAACTGGTCAAACATTGGCAAAATTATGGGTAAATGTTGGTGGTTGTTTATGGGCAATATCTATACTTGTATTATACATTATGGGTATAGTAGCAATGGCAACGCCAGGTGATGTATATGACGTTGATAATTGCGCACTAACTTTTGATTAATTTGTATCTCGAATCCAATCATAAAAAACATTATATTTTTATGATTATAACAATATTACCATTTACTTTTTTTTACATTTATTCTAGGACCTTTTCTTGTAGCAGTAGGGTCAAATTGTTCTTCTTCATCATCGGAACCCATTTGAGCTGAAATTTCCCAAAATTCTTTAGAACCTAACCTAAATTTTCCATGCGCACTTGCTTTATACCAAAAAATCTGGTCTTCCAATTTATTAGATTTTGCATTATTAGCAACAACCAAACACTCATAATTTTCTGTACATTGGTCCATAACTTGACAAAAACTTTCAAATGTTGGAAACATTCCCGCATAATTTTCATATATCCTTTTTCTATTATTGATATAAGGCTCACGTAATATGAAGGTGTAATCTATATTTGTTCTTAAATTTGGTGGAACCCCTAAAGGATATTGCATTGTAATAATAAGCATTACTTTCCAATGTCTACCATTCATAAAAAGAAGACGCATTAGCTTTTCTCTAGCCCAGCCATTATCATAAAGACAATCATCAAGAATTACAAAAGCTCTAGGGTCAATACTAGTTTTTCCATATGCTTGTATTTCTTTTTTAATTTGTTTTACAACAATTTTTTGTCTTTTTAAAATATTCTCGATGATAGCAGTATTGTATTCATCATGAATAAAAAGTTTAGGTACAATTTCACCATAAAATCCATTTCCTGCTTCTGTTCCTGAAATAACTGTTCCAATTGGAATATCTTGATGATAATATAATAAATCTCTAACTAAAAAACTTTTACCTGTATCACGTCTACCAATCAAAACGATAACCGGTCGCGCATTCTCTGTAGGCTTAAAACTGATATTTTTCATATCAAACTTTTTTGATTCAAGGTTCATGTATATTATTTTTCTATTATTTAAAAATATAAATTACGCAAAAATAGGTTTAAAACTCTGTTTTATTTTAAATTTATATCAAAATGATACAAATTATGTACAAAAAACATAATAATAAAGAATTGGGTAAATCTTTAGAAAGTTTTGATATGTTAAATACACAAAATTATATACCAATTTATCAAAATTGGTTTTCATTGAATTCTAGTAATTGGAATAATATTAATCTCAATCAAAAAAATAGGTTAACAAAAATCCTAAAGAGAAATAATACAAATACATTTAATTGTGATGTTACTGATGATAATGATAATATATCACAACGGGAATTGTTTTTTAAATTCTCACCTCTTTTAGACCCTGTAAAATTTATGATAGGAAAATACAATGATATTCCATCTGAAAAGATATCTGAATTACCAAAATTTGGTGTTGATGATGTTACGGGAAAGGTAAGAGACAAAAATAATGTTGCTAATGTAGATTCTTTTTTTTCTTATTTAACCAGTCAAACATTAAATAATCACAATTTTGTACATGGGATTGATTATTACGGTTCTTACTTATCAGTTCAAAAAAAGTTTTTTTTTAATATAGCTGATGATATTGAATTTTTATATGAATCTGATTTCTTTCATAAAAATAAAGGAGAACTGTTTCATATAGAGAACATGGACAAACTTGAAGTAATATTTACTGACACAAGAAAAAGACGTGATAAGATTTCAATTATTGATGTAGAAAATGTAGAATTGAAATGTGAAAGTTTGGATGTTGAAACACTTGATTCACTTTTTATTAAACCAGAATCTGTAGAAAACACTGAATCAAAAACAAATATATTAGTTTTTGAACATTCTCTTAAAAATCTCTCTAACTCTGATTCAAAAAAGACAAGTTCAACATGTTCTTCAAGAACATCAAACACATCTACTTCTGATTTATCTGATAATGATGATGATGATTATAGTCATGATGAAAATAGTGATGGTGGTGAAAGTAGTGGCAGTGATGATTCTGATAGTGAATATGATAGTGATGAAAATTCTGAATTCTCCGCATTATCTGATGAATTTCTAGGAGCATCAATTGATAATTTTCCAGTTTGTATCATTTGTTTGGAAAAACTAGAAGGTACATTAGACTCTTTTTTAGAAAATGAGAAGTTATCAAATGAAGAATGGTGCTCGTGCTTATTTCAAATTATTATTCAATTGATTACATATCAGAAAATGTTTGATTTGACACATAATGATTTACATACTAATAATATTATGTACAATACAACCGATAAAAAATATCTTTATTACAGATACAATGAACGTCATTATAAAGTACCTACTTATGGAAAAATATACAAAATTATAGATTTTGGTAGGGCAATATACAAATTTAAAGGAAAAACTATTTGTAGTGATAGTTTTCATCCAAAAGGTGATGCTGCAACACAGTATAATTGTGAACCATATTTCAATAAGAAAAAACCACGATTAAAGCCTAATTCAAGTTTTGATTTATGTAGATTAGCGTGTAGTTTATATGATTTCTTTATTGATAATGATGATGAAACTATTGAATATTCGGAACCCTTAACTAATTTAATAGTTGAGTGGACACGTGATGACAAAAATAGAAATATTCTTTATAAAAATAATGGAGATGAGCGCTATCCAGATTTTAAATTATACAAAATGATTGCAAGAACTGTTCATAATCATACACCTCAAAAACAATTGGATAATCCTCTTTTTAGTCAGTATGCTATATCTAAAAAGAAAATAAAAAAGAAATCTAATATTTTTAATATTGATACAATGCTTAGTTATATAAATTAGTAGTTTTTAGTCGCATTCATTACTATCGGATTTTGTTTCTGTTAATTCTATAGTAATATTATTCGATTCAACGTCTTCTCTGTCAATTAACGTTTCTAATCTATGGTCTTCATCAATTGTATTATATGTTTTTGGTTCTTTCATATATGCACTGTTAGCTCTTTCATCACGTAAAGAAAGTGAGCCTACATTATACGAACTATATAATTTCATTGATACTAGTAAAAAGAAACTTATAAATGATGTTATACTATTTGTACTAGCATATGATTGATATACTACAAATCCAGAAACAATAAAGTTTATAATCATCATGATACTAGCAAAATAAGCAGATTTTACATAATAACTATTCAATGATGCCATAGCAGCCTTAAAATCTGGATAATTTTCTATTTCTTCATCAAGATTATTTGTAGATTTTTCATCGTCTATATCCAAATATTTAATACACCAATTCTCTCTTCTGTATTCAATAAAATAAAGAGTGCCTATTGATGTAAATGTAATAAAATTACAAATATTACCAGCAGAATTTATTATTGTTCCGTTGAAAAAATTTTCAGACATAGTGCATGTTGTTTCTTCACATTCTTGTGGAACAAAAACAATCAAAAATGTACCCATTACTACCTTGTAAAATTCTAATACCATAGAAAAAAATGTTATCAAACGTTGCTTACTATCATTGTCAAGTTTCATAATATAATATAAATATATTAAATTATATTATTTGCATGTATTCTGTTTTAAACGCATAATCATAATTATTTTTTTTAAAAATCAGGATTGTCAGTAAAAGCTTTTGCAGATGTTGTTATTTGAGCTAGGGGTGCTAGTTGTTCTAAAATATAATGACCACATACGATACTCAAGTAGACAAATAAAGAATCTCTAAATATAACCTTAAATGGTTTGTTCTCCTTTACAATGAAACGCATTTCCGCAAATTTAAATAAAGAGTACACAATAGATATTCCTAAAGCGGTTACAAATATTGAACTCATATAAAATATGTCACAAGAGTATATTTATTTTTTGAACGAATTATTTTAATTCTACAACATCACTCAAAACAGGTTCATTTAATTTAATATCACTAGCCAATGACTCAATATTCAAAACATCTGAAAGTAAATTAACATCTTTTCCTATTTTTAATGGTGCTTCGTCTTCATCATCATCATACTCTTCTTCTTCTAGTTTACGTTGCTCATTTCTAATATTTGAAATTTCTTCCAATCTCTCTATTGTTTTTGGAGCATCTACTCTATTTACTTTATCAGTTCCCATATCTAACACACTATCAACATTATTGAAACTCAATCTCTTTTTCAATGGTGTAGGTTCTGGTATAATAGTATTATCGCTATTACTCTCAGTCAGTTCTGTTTCAGTATTTTTGCTAGTTATGCTAGTTATGCTAGTTGTGCTATCTCGCTCTGCTTCTGTATTTACACTTAATGTAACATTCTCTTCTACGGCTTTACTTGTTTCGTCATCACTCTTTTTTGCAACAGAGGGGTTTTCAAGTTCTTCTTTAATTTTATCAATAACCGATTTTGCTATTTCTTCTGCCTTATCGGTGTTATTTGTTTCATCCTTTTTGATAATAATTTTATCACCTGGTTCTTGTTTAACAATTGATTCTATGTTGTGGTTATTATTATCATCAGTTACATTATTACCTTCTTTAGATTCATCATCATTGTTTTCTTTTACGTCTGATACAGCACCTTCAACAATCTCTTCTGTAGTAGTTTCGATAATTTCTTCATCGACTGTTTCATCAATATATGCTCTAAGAATTTTTTCGACGGGAACAGAATCTCTTATGACTTCAAATATACTTTCTCTGCACATAATTTCTGCTTCTCTCATATTTTTCTGATATTGCAATGGTTGTATATCTCGTTGATACAAATAAACATTTTTGTATATTTTTCTAGCTAAGTAAATGTAAACTTTGTGAACAAAATTATCTAACTTAGGAATATCAATATCTATTTTTTTTTGTTTTTGCCCTACTCGAACCGAAGTAAGTATTTTCAATTGTGCAATATGTACACATGTTAGTAAATCTTCTAAATAATTGCATCCACTTTTTGTAATAATTCGTTGTGTTTCATCTGCTATAATTTGAGAATTCCATCTCACAATTCTTGACAAGAAATTTTGAAATGTCATTAAATATTTATCTTGCTCGTCATTTTCTTTACATAATTTCCACGCTTCAGAAAATATAGATTTTATACCTTCAAGTACAAGTGGAGAAAGGATAGTTACCAATCTTGATGAATATTCGCTTCTAGCTTGTGATAATATTCCAGAATCAAAATCATCCATTTTTACATTTCATCAACATTTTCTAAAAGTATTTCTTTACGCAAAAAATATGTTTGGACAACTAAAAACATTAATAATTTTTCATTGCGAAACTCTTTTCTTATTTTGTCAAAATAAATTAAAGCAGTAAATTTTTTTATTTCAGAAACTTTTGTATCATTTTCTATTAATTTTATTATATCTATTGCTGAATATCCAGATTCGTATAATTTTTCAACTGCATTTTGAATATCTATTATATTTTTCATATTTGATATTTTTTTTATTTTATTTGTTAAAGTTTTCTCACGTTTCAAAATAAAAGTATTTTTATTTATAATCTCTCTATTATTTTCATGAAGGCTTATAAAAGTGTTATTGATATGAGGTAAAGGAATATATATTTTACAAAATCTAGAAAGGATTGGTTTGAGCAATTTATTTTTATCTTCAACAACAATAAAAAAACGTGTTGAGATACTGAATTTTTCTATACATCTTCTTAAAGCTGATTGTGCATCAATAGTTAATTTATCAGCATTAAACAAAACAATTGACTTAAATTTAAATAAATTATTATTAATATTTGTTTTTGCAAAATATTTTAAATCATCTCGAATAAATCGAATACCCTTTCTATGTGCGCAATTAACATATTTTATAAAATTTTCAAATTCACCATTACAATCTTTATAAATTGTGTTTATCAAATAGTTTACTACATTTCTTTTACCACTACCAGATTCACCATGAAATATAATATGGGGTATTTTATCATTATCAATGAAATATTTTAATTTACTTTTAATGTCAGAGTGTATAATTAATTTCTCAGTCATCTAATAATTATTTATAATTATAGGTTTTTAATTATAAATAATAACAATATATTTAAACTGCGCTATGCAATGACTGTGCATAAGGATTTGATTTAAAAGCACTTAAAATATCACCACTCATGCGCTGACAATCAATAGCTCTTTCACGTGTATGTTTTCCATTGAGTTTACCATATGTACTCATGTTACCAGAAAGTTTTGGAAATGATGGTGTTGGTTGTGCTGGGGCAGTTCCAGCAGTTCCTTGTTTATATGTAGTAATATTTTGATTACTATTGAATAAGTTATGATTTCCCTGTCTAATTCTATCTACTTTAATGAGTTCCTGTTTATTTGGATTAAGATTTGCATTTCTAGCAGCAGAATATTCAGTTGGTGCTGTAGCATAAGCTGGTGCTGAAGAACCAGTCATATAAGATACACTTGTGGAATCACGTTGATTGAAAACAGCTTGATGTTCACTAGTGGCATATCCACCACCATGGTTATATCCACCCTGAAGTGTATATTTTGTATTTTCGGTTTGTTCTCTGATAGTTGTTTTTGTTCTCTGTGAAGGATTATAAACAACACCATTATTAACAATTGATTTTGCGTTACCATTATGTCTTGTAATACCTACAATTTCTTCCTTTCTAGTTGATTTCAATGCATCCAATACAGGTGCGGTAAGTGCTTTAATAGCAGATGTTACAATACCCATTTCATTTCTTTCACCTATTATACTACGTGAATTTGGTAAAGCTACATAACCATCTCTACCATAATCACCAATTTTACCATCTTTAATATTCCATCTATTTGTAGCAGCAGCACCACCCATATATTTAATATCAGCATCTAATTGTGGTCTTTTTGGGTAATTATATTGACTATCTTTATATGTAGCAGAACCCTCAGGTCCTCCAGTACCAAAATATTCTTTTGTACGAGTGGCACGATTTTCTGCTTTCATAACAATTTCAGGGTTTACACGTTGAGCTTTTTCAGCACCAGTTGTAGTTAACCATCTATCAGCACTGTTGATAAAAAATCCATCAGGACGATGTTTTTCAACTTTACCTATAATACCACGATTGTATCTTCCTGGACCAGCATTTGCTCCTAAAACAACTCCTTCATAAGTAACCTTAGGATTAGTTGCAGTTCTTAGTTCATCAACCGTTTTAGGTTGCCAATCATTTCTAGAATCCATACCTGAGTTAAAGCCACCAGAACCCTTACTGGAAAAGCCTTTATTTAATCCTGGTGCTACTTTTATTTCTTGCCATGGTTTTACATTAGCCATTCTCATCCCTGGATTTACTCGCGATTGTAAAAAATCAGTGTAACTAGGTGCTCCATTAGCATGTGACATATTTTTTTGTGGTTTGAATAGAGGAGCTTGTTCACGTTTATGAATAATTTGAGAACCTGAACCAGAATAAGAATCAAGAATAGATTCTCTTCCATTATACCCTCCAGTGTTTTGTGTTACCTTCGACCCAAAAAAAGGCACCATGTTATTATGTTCCAGTTCTTCAGCTTTCATAGTTTTTCCAGTCATTGATAAAAAAGTATTTTGGGAATTAGTATTCACATTAGCGGTTACACTTCCTTTTTTGAAAAATTCATCACGAGTACTACCACCTTGAAATTTGCGAGGATTTGAAACTGGAATTTTTCCTGTATCAACCGGATAATTCTTAGGTATAGGGTTGGTTCCTGGTAATTGAGTTGTTCCCCTATTAACAAAATTTTCATATTCACAATCATTACTAGCTTCTGGTTCCTTTTTACGGTTAGACATAATATATAAACTTCCTAAAGCCATCATTGGTATAGCAATTTCAGCCATATTATATTATACTATATACATATTTTCTTATTTCAAAAATATGTATATTTTACATTATTTACATATCATCTCTCACACATGGTATTTTGGGAACAAAATTATCTCTTTCTAAATTTCTAGTGTTTAAATTATTGTGGAATGACATACATACATTTTCTTGAGGATTCAATATCAATGGTTGAAATTCTAAATCGAATAAAGTTTTTTCACTTGTTAACCATGCTGGGTGTGTTGCTCGTGATTGGTCTGTCACCGCTGCCTTACATGTTGGATATTCAACTTTATTTGAATGAACAACTCCATGATTAGGATAAGAATTCTTAGCACAAAATGATAATTGTCGTGTTATTCCTAGTAAATCACTACTAATATCAATAGCACTGCTACCAGGAACATGTCTCAAATTAGCACCCCAACCTTGTAAACGAATTTGTGGGTCATTCATCATACATGAATTATCACCAGGTCCTGGTTTATTCAACATATATCTTCCAGGTCCAGTTGACTCTTGAAGTATTTTTTTTGTTCTACATTCATCATAATTAAATCGTGTAAATGCCATGATATATACACGATACATTATTTTTTCTCCCTAAAAGTTATTCTAATATAATACTATATGAATAATACCGTTGACATTGATAAAATTAGAGAGATGATATCTTCTCCAGCAGCTTATACACAAAAAATTCCTCTTTCTATTGATTCATATAATGAAGTAATTGAATTATGGCTAAAATATAAGAAAAATAGTAATATACATATTGATAATGTTACTGTAAGAAATGTATTTGATTTTCATAAAACAAATACACATCATGTTGTAATGTATTATAGTTTTGGTCAATCCGATTCTCTACTAATGTGTAGAGTAGGAATGAATTATATTAATATTTTAGTAGATGCTAGACCAACTGACAAATTAGGATCTAGTTATATAGCAACATTTTGCTAAATTATTATAGTGGTATATTACCTCTTTCATCACCCAACGCTACACCATGTAATGTAACACCAATAGACCTTGCCCATGTAAAATATGGAAGAGGATTGGGACCAAAAACCGCAGGAGCGGCACCTTGATATGCTACAATAGGTCCAGCAATGTTATCTTGTAAAGGATAAATAGTTACACCAATTTGTTCTTGTCCACTTCCACAACCAATCGTCAATTGTTCTTTACCAGGAGCATATCCATCTACATTTGTAGCACTGTTAAATGATACACATTTACAATATCCACCAGAGTTTGGATTGGGTGTACTAGGATTCCATGGTTTATAATCACTAAATGCTGGGTTACTATTGTGAACACTAACATATGCTGTTTCTATTTCTCTCGGTCTTCCAAAACTATCACATTCACAATATGTAAAAACCTTTATCAAATAAAAAACAGAATGTCCTTTTAGAGAGATTGGAGGAATCATTGGTGAAGTTGCCGCTACCGTTGTTCCTAAATTATTAAAACCACCAGTTTCATTTAATGTAATTGTGATTTTATTGATGGTCATTGGTCCTTCGTAAGCTACAGGTAATCCTTTTGGAGTATTATAGTGAAATATTCTATTATTAGAACCTCCAAAATTATCCCAATTAACGCCAACAGCATAGGCACATATTGTACCTTTTGAACCAGCTGCTGTATTAATTAACGATGCACTATTAAGACCATCATAAGCTGGCCGATAATTGCCCAAAACAGTTTCATGACCAGGAATCAACCACCATTGTGGTGCTTCTAGTCCTCCAATTTCTGGCCAATATTGACCAGCTGAACCAGTTACTGTACTAGAACCTCTTGATGCATACCAGTGACCACGTGGTGCTCCACTCCATTGTGGAACAGGTGGTGCTCCTAGGCCCGGGTTATTCGGCATGTATTCAGGACATTGATTTTGACTAATCATTGTCATTGGTGTATTATTAGGTGGAGAAACATCAACCTGTGACATTGATAGACCAAATACAAAATTTTCTGCTATAGGAAAATTTTTCGTTTCACTTGTAACTTCTTTTGTTGTTGTATTATATGTTAACCAGTTTGCATTTGTCTTTGTTCTAATAGGGTTAATATATGTTGAATATGGTACAGCGGAATTCAATACTGTATTTCCCGCATTTAAAACAATATTACCTAGAGTTGCATATTGTAAACCACTGGCATTTGAAGCGTTGATTAAAATACAATTCTCCCCAGATGATACACTATTATTTCCATTACTAGCATTGATACATACTGAACCTGGGTCACCTTGTGATTGAGATAAAGATGTAGAAATATTAATAGCATTCTCTCCTACATCAGTTCTACCAGCATTATTGCCAATTGTTATAGACATATTACCAGCACCTGTATAACCTGCATGTTTACCTATAGCTATACATTGTTGTCCTTGATTTATTTTACCTGCTTGATTACCTATTGCAATAGAGTTATTTGCTTGACCTGTATAACCTGCTTCATCACCAATAGCAATAGAAGAAATACCTTGAAGATTTCTACCAGCTTCGCGGCCTATTGCAATACTATGGGTACCTTGACCAGTATATCCTGCATCCCAACCAACGGCAATACTTTTTTCGCCTTGATTAAAATAACCTGTTCGCGTTCCAATAGCAATGGCATCTTCGTGTTGACCATCTCCTAAAATACCTGTATATCCCGCAAAAAATCCAATAGCGATAGCTCTTTCTTGTTGATTATTTTTGGCACTATTATAACCTATTGCGATTCCGTTGTCGTTCTGAACTACGGAACCTGCACCGTTGCCAATAGCAATTGAATCCAAACTTTGACCAGTATATCCAGCCTCTAAACCAATTGCAACACAACCTCCTTCTTGATTATTTCGTCCAGCAAATTTACCTATTGCTATAGAATATTTTTTTTGGTCTATTACTCCTGCTTCATCACCAATAGCAATAGAAGAAAGCGATTGACCAGTATAACCTGCTTGATATCCTATAGCTATAGCTTTTGTATGTTGGTCCTTTTTCGCAGCTTGATATCCCATAGCTATTGAAAATGCATTTCCAGTAACTCCAGGAAAATCTATACCTTGACCCGTATATCCAGCTTCCCAACCCAATGCTATCGAATATGGTTGTTGCTCTTTAAAA
>JAAHTH010000591.1_pt1 | contig 15913 bp, 28 predicted proteins | sample 6116091 | NCBI WGS metagenome assembly JAAHTH01 (sample SAMN13939990, study PRJNA603662) | sponge metagenome | isolation source: marine sponge | host: Mycale hentscheli | place: New Zealand | collected 2006 | reverse complement strand
TGTGTTGGATGGGCTTTCGGGATTGCGTGGGTTGACGTTTTTCCATGTGTTGTGCATGGCGTAGATCACTTCCTCCAACGCATACACACGAGCCTCCAAAGCCTCAACTTTGGTCGCCCACTCAACGTTTGTGTCCGTAGTCGCAACGACTTTGTTGACTGCTTCCGCAAACGCCTTACCTAAGGAGCAACGTTTTCCTTCATCGGCAGGCATCTCGTCTAGTTGTGTGAGAAGCCAGTCGGGAAGGCTGCTTTCGACGTGCTCTTGTATGCGGTCGCTACCGCTACCGTATGAACTGAAGTACTCGTCCAACGAGGACACTACGTGTCCGTCTACGTCGTGTTCGACGAGGCTCCACACGTCGTCGTTTTCCGTGAGTACGCCACAGTCACTCAGGTAGTCGTCAAGCGTGCTTGTCGTTACGTAACTTGAGTCTTCAAGTACGTCTTCGACTAACCCCTGTATGTCGTCGCCATCTATGACGATTGTGTTTATAGCTTCGATGTCTCTTGCCATTGTGTACCTCCCAGTACCTAACTGTTTTTGGTTTTGGAAACTTCAAGTCTTTCTTGAAAATGAACTTCACTTCGTTCAGTTCATTTTCTAAGAAAGTCTAGAGCCTCTCATTTTCTGCTTCTTCGTTTATGTGCTTGCGCCACAAACGCCCTTGAAGATCTATACAACTTTGACACACATACGAATTGTGACCAGCGGTGTAACCAAAGTTCTGTTCCTTGTCTGCGATCAATACACGTGCGTCAGCTTCCGTCATGTTCGGCCATATGTCCTGTAGGAGATGATCGAACCAGAAATACCTGTCATGTGCATCCACGTGAACAGTCACCTTGCGTCTTTCCTTACATTGCTTACAGCGACCCATGACATTCTTCTTCTGTCTAGTCGCAGTAATCGCAGATAGGTCCTCGCTCATCGCTGTACCCTCCTTCACACGAATCTCCCCGATAGGGGCATGGCCTAAACTTGTCGTCAATATGTGTGTTTGCATAAGTAGAACACACGTCAACGCCACATTCAACGCATTTAACGTAGTGACGACTCATCGACGCCCTGTATGCCTGCGCAGCAGGCTCGCGATAATTTGCGTGAAACACGGTCACCCCACCCACTGTCCATAATAGTCATACAGGTTTTGTGAGTCGTAATCCCACTCAGGACCGTACCAGTGTGGTGCTATGTCATCCCAATCGATGTCAAACGGATCACCCACATCACTAAGGATGCTCTCCATGTAAGGGAACACGTCATCTGCGTACAGGTCATTCCAATACCAAAAACCCTCCCGTAAAGCCTCTCTCACAACCTTAGACGCAGGGTGACACCAACCATATTGCTGTTTGTTGCGACCCTCACGTGCAAGAGCAACCAACACCTGCATACGTGTCTCATTCTGCAAGGACTCGTCGTTGGTCATATGTAACTGCCACGCCCACGTGGCTCTGTTGGTCCATCCATTGTAATCACCCATTTTGGGTCTCCTTAGCTATCGGGTACATAACACGGTCAAACGTAAGCAAAACGCCACGTCTAGGCCATTCTTGATCTCGGAAATACTCATACACACGCCGACCTGGCACATTAGGCGCAGGACTGCTATGAGGCGCTAACCGACACATAAGGTCCAACACTGCCCCATCCTCCCCACCCGGGGAACACTCATCGGTTTCATTGTCTCTACGTGAAAGCGCATCCAACGCCCGCTGTGTGTGAAGCAGCCTGCTCTCACAGCGCGGACAAACGTCAACTGCCATATCTTGCATCTCTTGCTCATTCATATGTGGCCTCCTATAGCCATTCCAAAGGATCGCCATCAGCGATCTCACTTACATCTCTACCCGTCATGTCTGACACAGCTTCCCAAAACGTGTCTTCGTCTAAGAAGCCTTGCTCATCCACATGATCCCAGTCAATGTGATTCTCAATTGTCATCGGACCTCCCAATCCAATCATCCCAAGAGTTTCTAAGCTCTCTTTCTTCAAAGAAGAAGAAAGAGAGCGTAAGAAACACTAGGGAAACTCGACATCACTTTCCCCAAGCGCCTGTCTGCGCCTATCTTCAGCCAAAATGGCGTCCCAATACGCACGCCCACGAGATCGTGAACTCTTACGTTTACCCTGCCAACGTTCCCACGCAAATATGGCCGTAATAGAACCATACGCAGTAGCAACACCGAAACAGAAATATGCCAGATTCACTGCCATAACTACCTCCCTAGGTATCTGTGTGCAAGAAACAAGTTTCTCACATAAGAGCCACCAACCGAAGCTAGTAGCCCTTATGTGAGTGGGAGCCGAAGCTCCCACACACACAGTCTACTTGATGTGCATGTAATCCATCACATCACGCCTAATAGACACATCCACCATAGGCTCATGTTCAGCTAGCCACACCATCGCACGAGCAGCACGCTCCACATCAGGGATATCCTCCTTGATGGCTAGGCCATCCGCACCCATGTTGTTGTAGAACCGAGTAATCATGTCGCAGATACGAGGCGGAACGTCTGCACGTGTAGCCAGAATTGGCACATTAGGTTTGTGATAGGTGTCATTCGTAGGGAATATGCCAAACGCTAAACCCCACTCAGACATGTAACTGGTACGTTCATCGGATACAAACGGTCTACCAGCACAGTCATACCCCTGTGCTTCCGTGTCTGCGTTAAATACTTCATACATATGTGCCTCCTCAGGCGTTAGCGCCAACAGGGTTGGCAAGATACTGGTCACGTGTAAGTGCGTAAGACGGATAATTACGTTCATTCATAGGCCTGCTAGCCAACACACGAGTGCCATCAGCCACCATCCCCGACATAGCCTCCATAGGCGTAGCATCTGGACGTGTGTGCCCCAACAAACGCATCATCTCAGCCTCAGCAGGCTCATACCTATCGGCATACACGTATGTGATGCACGCAGGTATCGAAGTGTTCGGTGTCCTATAGGCAAACGGGTGCGCATTAGCCCACGCACGAAAGCGCTCTAAACGCATCTCATACTCGTGCTTGGACGCGCAGGTCTTACCTAGCAATTCATAACTCATATGTGTCTCCTATGTGTAAGAGGGTGAATGCCCTCACAAGCCCCCACACGCCCACAGAGAGCGTATGAGAGCATGTGAGAGCGCAGGCTATGCCTGCGCCCACACACACGCCCTAGCGGGCTATGCGAGCCTCTAGGCCATCAGCAATTGTGGTGAAGCTAGTAGCGCCAGCCTCCACACGTGCTCGGCACACGCTGTGTGCCTGCTTGATCGCCTGCACAAGAGCACTCTCATCGCCAGCTTTGAGGGCCTTACGTGCCTGCCCTACGTATGCGTTGATTGCCCTATTACCAGCAACATTCGCAGCGCTGTAAGCAGATTTGTTGGCCTTGCGGGTGAGTGTACATGCCCATGCTTGCTTGCTCACAGGTGCGGCCTTCGGCTCAGGGGCAGGTGTAGGCTCAGGAGCAACCTCGACGGTGACTTCAACGGCTTCGCCGTCTGCCTGTGTGAGTTGCTTCAGGAGTTTTTTAGTTTGAACTTTGTTCAAGTCGATTGAAATTTTCATTGTGTGGGTCCTTTCCCAATATCTTCTTAATCACTTCGTTCTTAAGAAGATATTGGAAAAGGACCCCCTCCGCCGATCGGTTGGCAGTAGCTCCAGCCGTACGGTTTCCTAGGCACTATGCGCCGGAAAACTCTTGCGTAGCTGCTAGAAACTGCTGATTTTTCAGGGTTTGGCCTCGGACTAACGTGCATAATGCACACAGTCCGCCGCACCCGCCTGCCTGCATGATGCGCGAGGGCACCCCCTCGGGGGGGTGGGGGGTCGGATCTAGTCTATGTATAGATATGGAGGGACAACCCGTTTCCGATTTTAATGTCAGGTCTTGTTTGTTCTTAAGCCTGTCTGCGATATAGTACTTAGTACCATCCCCCCGTCTGGGGGACGGGGGGATGTTTACTTAGTACCATTCTAATAAAGGGGCTGTGTGTCCCAAAGTTTTTAAGAATATTCCTTAAAAGCACGAATGGGACAGCTAACATAATTGGTAGAGGTGATAGTCATGGCACAGAACGGTGGTGGCCGAGGATGGGTCGTAGACCCAGACACAGGCCAAAAACAGATGCCAGCACTCTGGAAAGAACTCTTAGACTGGCTCCTATTAGGCCACGAAAGATCTCCGCGGACACAGAGAGAGTGGGCAGCAGAACACGACATTCACGAAGACTCGATTCGTCGTATAAAGAAAGACACCCGTTTCGTTAAAGAATGGGATCGGCGTGCTGCCGAATTGAACATTAACCCTGAAAGGGTTCAGAGCGTCATTGATGCGCTCTGGCAGCAGGCCGCTGGGGGCGATGTGAAGGCGGCGTCGCTGTATTTGCAGTACATAGATAAGTTCACTCCGAAGCGTAAGGTTTCGGTTGAGGATGATCGGGACGTTGCTGCCTTTAGTGACGAGGAACTTGCTGACGCTATGGAAGCAGAGATAGTTAATTTAAGGATGGTGGATAGTGCCTAAAGTTGGTGGCAAAAAGTTTTCTTATTCAGCGAAGGGTCGCAAAGCGGCTTCTTCTTATGCGAAAAAGACGGGGAAAAAAGTTACAAATAAGAAAAAACGATGACGGAGTTACAGGATTTGCGTGACGACGGTATGTGGATGCAGTTGGAGGAAATGGGAGAGCGTCCTGAGTTGTTGACTGATCCGTTTTTAGATGATGAGCCGTTGGAATGCGGTTTGGATGATGTTGAGGTGTGTGATTCATGCCAATAGGGGGCAAGTATGTCGATAGAGGACGTGGCAGATAGGGCAGATGTTTGGTCGGACGCTATTAAAAAGATTATTAAAGCGGTTACCGCTGCTGTTGTTGCTTGTGTTGCTGCTGTTAGTGCTGTTTTAATGATGTGGCCTAGCGATGGGAAGGTTGAGCCTTCAGTAAGAACTGATTTGGTTCCTGGTTATGGGCCACAATGTTCTCAGTTGTATAACACTATTGAGCATACGTGGACTGAAGAGCAGTGGACTTTGTGGGAACGGCTTAGGAAAGACTTAGGTTGTTAATGTGGGTAGGTTGAGTGAGCTTCGACAAGAGGCTGAATGGCGGAAGTGTCAGCGCAATGAACGATATTTTTTACAAAATTACTGGAACATTGCTCACCCTGCTCACGGTCGTATTCTTTTTGGCTTACGTGAGGCTCAAACGCAAGCTCTTGAAGAGTGGACGGAAAATAGGTATTCACTTACCTTAAAAGCTCGTCAGATTGGGTGGACAACTTTGGTAGCTGCCCACCAGTTTTGGCTGGCATTTTTTAAAGACGATCAAAATATTATTGATTTGTCGCGGACAGAGCGGGAGTCAGTGTTGCTTCTGCGTAAAACTAAATATGGGTATAAGCATTTACCAGATTGGATGATAGAACGTGGACCTCAGTCCTTGGTTGAGCACCAACAGCGAATGGGTTTTGACAACGGATCACAGATTACGTCGATGCCGTCAGCGTCGGACCCTGCCCGTGGTGAATCGGCCACACTCATCGTGGTTGACGAATGGGCTTTCCTCCCGAACCCAGAGGAAGCGTGGGCGTCTATAGAGCCAGTGGCTGACGTAGGTGGTCGTATCATTGGCTTGAGTACGGCTAATGGTTCAGGTAACTTTTTTCATAGTTTGTGGACAGGTGCTTCTACGGGTAATAACAAGTTTTCGCCTATGTTTTTCCCGTGGTCTGCTTCTGAGGATCGGGACCATTCATGGTATGAGGGCAAAATTTCTTCAATGCTCCCCTGGCAGTTGGCACAGGAGTACCCTACGACCCCAGAAGAAGCTTTTGTTAGGTCAGGAAATCCTGTGTTTGATTTGGATGTGCTTGATAATTTGCGGTCTTTTATATCTAGAGGCAAAGAAGGTTATTTGCATGAGCTTCAAAAAAATGTTTTGGAGTTCAGATGTTGACTGTTTGGCAGATGCCTCAACGTTGGAGCGGATACGTCCTTGGCGTGGATACGGCTGAGGGACTTGGACATGGCGATTATTCGTGTGTGCAAGTTATAGACGCTAAAAACGGGGAGCAGGTAGCTGTTTGGCATGGCCGCATTCCGCCTGACGAGTTAGCGACAGAGGTTTACCGTATTGGTATTTGGTATGGGAATGCTTTGTGTTGTGTTGAAGCTAACAATCATGGTTTGACAACTATTACGCAGCTTAGACAGTTGGGATACCCCAACATGTATCGTCGGCGTTCATTGAACCAATCGACGCAACGTATTTCGCAAGAGTTTGGTTGGAAAACGACTCGTACTTCTAAGCCTTTAATGATCGATGAGTTGGCTCAGGCTTTAAAAAACGAAGAACTTATTTTGCATGATGAGTATACGTTCGCTGAATTGCGTACTTTTACTAGAAATGATCGCGGACAGATGTCAGGTTCGCCACATGATGACCGTGTTATGGCTTTAGCGGTAGCTAATCAGATGCGTAAACACGCTTTTGTGCCTGAATATGTGCAAAATGTGGACGATACATTCACATTAGACTGGTGGCATCGCCAAATACCAAGAAATGATTCTCCCACAGATAGTATTGGCGCATACACGTCACGTGGGACAGTGTAAACATTTACGTAAGGACTCTTAGAGGAGCGTCTTAATGTCCAAACCAAATAAATACAATGCCTCAGGAATGGGAGCACAGCCTAAGTTGAATTCAAATCAGCTTTACAATGGTCCTGCTCGTCCTGGTGGTTCACAGCCCGCTCGTGTTTCAGAAGGTAAAAACAATGCGCATCCAGGCGAAAAAGGTTCGTCGATGAGCATTAGGGAAACCCCTATGAACCAGCATGGTCACGATGGTCGTGTGGAACCTTCCGCAAAACAACCTGATGGTTCCGTTCGGAATAGCTGATAGTGGCAATTCTCCCTGACGGGGCGACTTTTGAAGAATTTGTAGTTTATGTTTCGGAACGTAGGGGGGACGTTCCGATAACAGAACTTGAAGAACTCTACGAACGTCGTCTTAGGCTTAAATCAGTGTCAGTGGCTACGGGTGAGACGATGCGTGCGATGTTGCCTCGCGATGAGCAACATTTGACTATGAGAGAACGAGAAAAAAAAGTGCTGGCCGAGGCTCGTGCCGCTGGGCACACCCCCGAACGGGCTTAAAAGTTGGGTTAAATAATGGCAAAAGGAACGAAGTCGGAACGTTACGAAAAGGTGCATGACCGCCTTCGTTTAGCGCAACGTTGGCGAGAAGATGAAGGCTACGACATGAAATGGCGTCGTATGATTGACCTTTATCGTGGCAAAACCTATTGGGGAGATCGTGACGGGTGGACAAGTGCGCTTAAAACAGATCGCATTTCAGTCAACTTAGCGTTTTCTACTATTAACGTTATCGGTCCTGCTGTTTCGGTAAACAATCCTAAAATAACAGTTTCAGCAAATAAAGAATCAGACGCTGACAGAGCAGTTTTTGTTGAAGCAGTCGTTAATTATTTGTGGAGACATTTTGATTACCGCAAACCATTTAGACGTGCAGTAAAAGATTTTCTTATAATTGGTCATGCTTGGGTTAAAGTTGGTTGGAAATTTGTTGAAGAAGAACGCCAACTAGCTAGTTATGAAATTGACGATGAAGTTGCAAGATCTATCCAAGAAATTGACGAATTTGCTATGGAGAATCCAGCTTTCGCTGGCGACTTGCCATCCGACAATGATGTCATTAGTTCCATCCCGACTTCGGAAATGGTTGTTCTTGAAGACCAACCGTTTGTGGAACGTATCTCTCCCTTCGACATGTTTGTGGACCCCGAAGCTACGTGTTTGGACGATGCGAAATGGATTGCGCAACGAATTGTGCGACCATTGTCTGAGGTCAAAAAAGATAAACGTTTCAAGGGGAGTGTTCGCAGAAACTTACAAGCGGATTCTGGGTTAAAAGTTCGTTGGGAAAACGACACTGAACGTGACGATTACGCAGATCATGTAGACCGTGTTACTTTGTATGAGTTCTACGATCTCGAATCGAACACCATCTCTGTCTGCGCTCACGAAGCCGATGACTATCTATTAGATCCAACACCAATGCCTTATGCATTTGGTCATCCATTTGTGATGATGCGCAACTATGACATTCCAGACATTTTTTATCCTATGGGTGATCTTGACCAAATCGAGTCGTTGCAAGAAGAGTTAAACAAGACTCGTACACAAATGACTAATCACCGTAAACGGTATGCAAGAAAATACCTTTACCATGAACGGTCTTTTGGTCCTGAAGGCAGAGAAGCTTTGGAATCAGACGACGATGGTCGTTTTGTTCCTGTAATTGACGAAAACAGAGATTTAAATTCTGTTGTTACTCCGTTACCGCAGGTTCCTTTAGCTCCTGAAATTTATCAGCAGTCGGGAATCATTGAGCAAGATATAAATACAGTTAGCGGTGTTTCAGAATATTCTCGTGGGCAAATGCCTGAAGTACGACGTACTGCTACAGAAGCGAGCATTATCGCTGACGCAGGTAACGCACGTTCAGCGGACAAGCTCGCAACAGTAGAAATAGTTATTGGTGATGTCGCCCGTCGCATATTGCAGCTAATGCAGCAATATATGACTGCTCCTCAAATGGTGCGCATCCAAGGCCGTGATGCTGAACAATATTATGTTGCCTATACCCGTGACGATATTCTTGGAGAATATGATTTTTCGGTTGAAGGTGGCTCAACGCAACCTTTAAACGAAACAGCTAGAAGGCAACAGGCAATTTCGTTAATGAATGCTGTTGCTCCTCTTGTTGGCAGTGTTATTGATCCGAATGAGCTTGCTCGTTATGTTTTGCAATTTGGTTTTGGGGTTAAAAACCCTGACAAATTTATAATGCAGCAAGCTCCTGCGCCTGAGGGTGGGCCGCCACCTGAGGGTGGGGCACCACCTGAGGGTGATCCTGGTATGCAACCTCCACCGATGAGTGGGGGTATGGGGCCTGGTCCTGTGCCTAATCGAGTTTTTGAAGCAACAGGCGGGGTACCCCCCGAATTGCTTTCGCAACTTCACAATCAAATGGGTGTGGAGTTGCCTAATCTATAGTGGGACAGTAAGTCCTTAATAGTTAAGGAATAACCGAAAGGATTCCAGTATGGAAACGACGGAACTGAGTAACAGTAATCCAGGAGTTTCAGGAGATAGTTCAAATGGAGAGACCTACTCTGTCAAAGTTGATGGAGTGGAACAACTTGTAAGTTTGGATGAACTCCAAAATGGTTACCAACGTCAAGCTGATTACACACGTAAAACGCAAGAGTTGGCCCGAGAACGCGAGAGATTGGCTCAAGCTGAAACAATTGTGCAAGCATTAGAAACCGATCCACAAAGCGCTATCTCTGCTTTAGGAGATGCGTTTGGAATTGGAGTTGGTATGGGCAACCAAAATCACCAAATGCCAGAAGAAGATTTGGCTGATTTGGACCCTGATGAAGTTCGCTTGCGTCGTATTGAATCTGCCATTGAAGAACAAAATCGAGTGCAAAGACAAGACAATTTACGTCAAGAAATGGATGTTATTCGCGGTAAGTACGAAACAGATATTTCAGAGCAAGAACTTTATGCCCACGCTTTAAAACACAATATTGGCAATCTTGATGCTGCTTACGCACATCTCAACTATGAAAATATGTTGACGAATACACAAGCAGAAGAACAAGAAGCGCAAATTTTGGAAGATAAGCGGAATGCAGCAGTGGTTGATTCAACCCCTGGTTCTACTCCGTCAAATGTTGATCGTGCTGTATCAGCGGTTAATTCTATTCAAGACGCATTTGAACTTGCGAGACAAGAATTAGTCCAATAACAACACGTTAGGAGTATCAAATGGCCGCTGGAAACAGTGATTTTGATGCAATTCTGAGCACGACGCTCAAAAACTACGTACCTAAGTTGGCTGATAACGTATTTACGGCTCGTCCTCTGTTTTATGCGCTTACCAATGGTCAGACCATTCGGCGCATTAACGGTGGTGCCAAAATCGTTGTCCCCATCATTTACGGTACAAACTCAACCGCTGGCTCATATGCAGGCGCTGACACGATTGACACGACTGCTCAGGGCGGAATCACCGCGGCTGAGTACGACTGGAAACAGTATGCAGCTACTGTAACGATTTCTGGTATTGAGGAAGCAAAAAATAACGGCGAAGCAGCAATCATTGACCTTCTTGAAGGCAAGATTATGCAGACCGAGGAAACCATTATCCAAAACATGAACACCATGTTCTGGAGCAATGGCGCAGGCAACGGCGGAAAAGACTTTATGGGTCTTAACGCTCTTGTTGGAACTGGTAACGATGGCCCTGGAAGTTCACTTGCAGGTATTGACGCTACTGACTCCGACAACTCTTGGTGGAGGTCAACACTGACCAACCAAGGCGGTGCCCTTACCTTGGCAGCTATGTCAACGATGTACAACTCGGTTTCAGTTGGTAACGACCAGCCGACAATTGTCATCACTGACCAAGACGAATACGAAAAGTATGAGTCTTTGCTTCAGCCAAACCTTCGGTACACAAGTGCTGAAGTTGCAGATGCAGGATTCCAGAATCTCCTTTTCAAGGGAGCACCGTGCACCTACGACGCAGGTTCCGACGTGGCTGGGAAGATGTTCTTCCTAAACACTAAGTACCTCAGGCTTGTGGCTCATTCAGAGACTTGGTTCCAGCCCACACCATTCGTGCGGCCTACGAACCAGGACGCTCGCTATGCGCAAATCTTGTGCTACGGCGAACTGACTTGCTCCAACCGAGCACGACAAGGCATGTTGTACGGCCTTACCGATTGATAAATTAGAGGTGGGGGGAAATTGATTTCCCCCCACCTCAGAACAGTGGAGTAAGTATGCAACGTGAAGTAGCTTTGGTTTACAGTCGGGACGCAAGACCCGCAGGTTCAAGTGATACACGTCCAGGGCATTACGCACCTGGACAAGTGGCTGGGGCACGAGCCGTGCCAGGTGTTACTGAATTTGTCGAAGAAACCGTTGAAGCATCTTCCGTTGCAGCTTGCTCTGCGACTACTCGCGCAGGAAACGCTTGTAAAGCTCGACCTGTCAGCGATTCAGATCTTTGCGTTGGTCACACTAAGCAAGCAGGGGCTAAACAGTGACTTATACAAATATGACTTTGCAGCAAATTAGAGATCAAGTTCGTAATGTTGTAGACATTGACAGCAGCGACATTAGCGATCAAACGCTTGACATTATGATTGGTCAAGGATTTGACACAATCGTTTACAGCGAAAAGCGTTGGCCTTTTTACGACATCTCAACAACTTTTAATACTATTGCAAGTGACAAAACATACACGTTGGCGCAAATAGCGGCTGCTCCTGACGCTGTTGCGCAAGGTATTAGAGAACTTATTGGCGTAAAAGATGATGACCATGTGATGCAATTCATCGGTAACGATGATGCAGACCACAACTATCCGTTGGACGTTTCTTCTTCTGGTCGTCCTTGGGAATACAGTTTTTGGAATGACACACTTACTTTTTATCCCACTCCTGACACAGTAAAAACTATTTATGTGAGAGCAATTCGTTTTCCAACTGCTTTTGGTTTTGGTTCTGGAGCTAGTGATGTTCCAGATATGCCAAGCGCATTTCATCCGATTCTTGCAACTTATGCAACAGCACGTGCCTACATGCAGCAGGAAGATCCTGTTATGGCGCAACAGTATCAAGCTCAATTCCAAATTGAATTAGATAATGTGGCCCGTCGGTACGCAGACACTCCAGCACCTCAGCCAATGATTGCAAATAGCCGTAAATCGACTCGCTACCTTGCTGGCTTTGGCGCTTTGCGCTACGCCAACACGGGTGGCGTTGAGTGGTAGCAGATGGCTACATCACGTAGGCAATTTTCTCTTGAGGTTTTGGAATCTTTTTCGGGTGGGTTAAATCTACGAAGCGACCAATTCAACTTAGAGGACAACGAATCGCCTGACATGTTAAATGTCACCGTTGATCCTCGTGGTGGCATTCGTATGAGGGATGGGGTAAACCGCAGAAATACAACTGCTTTAAGCCATAATGTGAAAGGCATGTGGGGTTTACACACTGATTCTGGAACTAATCAGCTAATGGTTAATTACGGAACAAAAGTGGCTTATTCAGCAACAGGAAATTTTACAGATGTTACTGGAATCACAGCAAGGACGGATGGGTCTCGTGTTTACGGGATCACAATGAACAATGTTTCTTATGGCGTTAGTTATGACAAGCCGTCTTTCAAATGGACTGGGGCATCGGCTGCGGATCTCGGAACCAGCTTTGGGGCAAGCGGCAATATGCCGCAAGCCCAATACATTGCATTTTGGAACAACTTCGCGTGGGTTGCTAACACCTACGAATCAGGAGCAGGATATAAATCCAGACTCAGATGGTCTAACATCAACGACCCAGAAACCTGGGATACAACCGATTACGTAGATATTGACTTAGGAGAACACGGTGATTTTATTACCGCTCTCGTTCCATCAGGTGACAGACTTTTAGTTTTTAAAAACCAAAGCGTTTACGCTGTTTTTGGTTTTGACTCAGATTCATTTCAAGTCGTAACTTTATCGAGCGACGTAGGATCTATAGGGCTTTCATCTGCGGTGAATACGCCATTTGGAACCTTTTTCTGGTATCAAGAAGAGGGTATTTACAATTACAATGGCGAAAATTTCACTTGGGTATTTTCTAAATTAAAACCAGCCATAGACAATGGTCAAATAACTTTTACCACTCCCCCCGAATTGGCTTGGGCAAATAATAAACTTTATGTAAGTGTTGATTGGACAGATGTAAATGGTGGAGTGGCATCCACAACTCGTCGCACTTTAACTTTCGATCCAACTTTGGGTCAAGGTGGAGCGTGGACTATGAGCGATATAGATGCTGGTCCTTTGTTTGCATATGAACCTCCTGGTGGTAGTCCTAGTATTTTTGCTGGTTGTGTGGCTAATACTGGTCGAGTTGTTGAACTCGAAGATGGTCAAAAACGTGATGCTGACAGGTATACGGCTTCAGGAGAAGCGCATATTACTTCTTATTTCATAACAAGATGGGTAACGGGGAAAGACCCTATCGTTAAGAAACGTTGGGGTCGTCCTCGTGTCGTCGTGTCTGCGGAAGAGACTTTAACTTTAACGTTTGACATATTTAAAGATTACGATAAGTCAACTGCGACCATTGATGGTCAGCAGTTGAGTGTCACAGGCAAAACGTCTGCTTCTCGTTGGGGCACTGCCAAATGGAATGATGATGACACAAGTTCTGCATTTCAAGCTTTTTGGGATGCTATTGGCCGTGATTTAACAGCGGATGTAAAGAATCTGCCCACACTTGGGACAGGTAGATCAGTAAGTATGAGGATTGATGGTCCTGCTTCTGCTAATTTACATTGGGAAATCAACGCTTTGGCATTCACTTATACGCCGAGGAGACTCCGTTAATGGGAACTTTAACTATCCCGAACTCGTTTACTTCTGGTACAACAATTGTTGCTGGCGATATGAATGCCAACTTTACGGCAGTTAAAAACTATGTTGAAGGCGATGTTTTACAGGAAAGTACAGCTACAGCTAAGGGCGATATTTATGTAGCTTCGTCTAGTGGTGTTGTTACAAAACTTGCTGTTGGTACTAACGATTATGTTTTGACTGCTGCTTCGGGTGAAGCAACAGGTCTTAAATGGGCTGCTGCGCCATCAGATGCGACGAAGATGCCGCTTGCTGGTGGTACTTTTACTGGTTCTGTTACGTTTGATGCAACAAACACGTTTGAGGCAGCAAACACATTTCAAGGTGCTAGCCCGATACTTTTGACGGGTGCTACTACTGGTAATGGGTACGAAATTACGGTTACGGTTACTGATCCTACTGCTGACAGGACGCTTACTTTGCCTAATGCAACTGGGACAGTTGCTCTTACTAGTGATATACCCACGTCTGTGAACGGTACAGCGGGTAACATTATTTCTAATCAGGTCTTTAGCTAAGGAAAGAATATGGCAACATACTCCAAAGTCGCTTTAAGCGGTGGGGCTGCTGATGGCACAGGTATTGAACTTGCCATTGACAGTGGCACGTTTACGACTATTCATACCACGACAACTACGGTTTCGACTCTTGATGAGATATGGCTGTATGCGTCTAACACAGATGGAACGGATCGTAAGATTACGTTGAAGTTTGGTGGTACTGACGATCCAGACGATTTTATTGAGTACACGGTAGTAGCTGAAAGCGGTTTGGCTCTTGTGGTTCCAGGTTTGATTCTTGCTGGTAAAGCAAGTACTGGTCTTATTTTGCTTGGTGCTGCGGCTGTTGCTTCTAAAGTAACTGTATTTGGTTACGTAAATCGTATAACTGCCTAATCGGAGGGCTTGATGTCGTTCCGACAGGACAGAACTAATCCATCTACAGCAATTTCCAATTGGAAAGGGCGCTCAAACACGCCTAAGGCGTGGCCTAGCACCGCTGTGTCTACGTGGACGAACGGCGGGTTATTTGGTAGTAATGTTCCTATTGAGGCGACTGGTGGAACCAAAACAACGTCTGGTGATTATACACTCCACACGTTTACTGCTACTGGAACTTTCACGATCTCTGCTGGTGGTGGCCAAACCATTTGGGTTGCTGGTGTTGCTTCTGGTGGAGCGTCAGGTAATGGAAAATATGACTCCAATTATGGGTATTTGGTTCCCAGTGGTGGCGGCGGTGGCGGCGAAGTCCGAGAAATAAAACTCGAAAACCGAGGTGTTGACCTCCCAAACTGGACTGTGACGATTCCTGCTGGTACGGCTCAAGCTCAAGGGCAAAATTTGATTGTCGGCGATGGCTATGAAAACTTCCTTCAAGCCATTGGCGGGGGTAAAGGCGCAGACGGTGGATCAAATGGCAACTCGGGCGGATCAGGCGGCGGCGGAGGCGGTCGTGGTCAGACTTATTTTAACGGCGGCGGTGCTGCTGGTGGCGCGACCTCGGGTATCGGTGGCACTGGATACGGTAATGCTGGCGGTGCTGGTCAATCAGAGGGTTACCGTAATGCTGGCGGTGGCGGTGGCGCTGGCGGCGTAGGCACCAGCGGGCTTGGGTCTGGCGCTGGCGGCAACGGTGGCAACGGTTATACTCCCGCCATCGATAGTGTGCCTTTTGGTTTGACACTCATCGGCGCTGGTGGTGGCGGCGGATACGGTATTGGTGGTGGTGTTCCCAACGGCCAAGGTGGTTCGACTGGTGGCGCCAACGCTAGCACTGCTTATGGAAATCCAGGTACAGCAAATACTGGTGGTGGAGGTGGAGGCAACGTTGGGATGCACAACACGACTAACGGGGCTGGTGGTTCTGGAGTATGTGTTATCGCCTACCTAACGGCAGGAGGTTGAAATGTCTGAACTAATTTACGCAGAAGTAGACGAAAATAATATTGTAATTCGTTGTCTTGTTCTCCCAGAAGAACAACGTGGACGAGGCGAAAAATATTTGACTGAAGATATGAATTTCACTGGTCGATGGTTCAGAACAGAAACAGATGGAACTTACCGCAAACAACCAGCAACTTTAGGCTCAGAATTTAGGGCAGAAGTTGAAGGCTACCCTGACGGCATTTTTATAAATCCTCAACCGTTCCCGTCTCATGTACTTAATGACACTTTTGATTGGGTGCCACCAGTCCCGAAGCCGTCAGAAGAACCCGCTGAAGGTAAAGTTTGGGTATGGGACGACGGCGATGCTCAAGAATGGGTAGAGATCATTTGGCCAGAAAGTATTGAAGAATAATGGCTGTCACGTATCGCCCTACGCACAAGTTTCTGGGACAGAACGGTGTTTCTTTAGAGTATGAATTAAGGAAACTGTCTCAAAAAATTGAAGCTATTAGCG
>JAAHTH010001070.1_pt1 | contig 15944 bp, 13 predicted proteins | sample 6116091 | NCBI WGS metagenome assembly JAAHTH01 (sample SAMN13939990, study PRJNA603662) | sponge metagenome | isolation source: marine sponge | host: Mycale hentscheli | place: New Zealand | collected 2006 | reverse complement strand
CAAGGGTCAAATGAGAAAAACTGCCCGGCGAGCGTACGTTTCTGGTGGTAGCCGTTGTTGCGGCGGTCGCAGCAAACGCAAACGCAGTCGCAGTCGCAGTCGCAAACGCAGTCGCAAACGCAGTCGCAAACGCAGTCGCAAACGCAGTCGCGGCGGAAAGGCGACAAAGAGGAAAAGCCCTCGGATGACCCCCAAACAAAAGGCGCGCATGCGGTTGCGCGTGATGGGGCATATGTGTCCGAACGGCAAACTGAAGGAGCCCATTAAAACAAAATCCGGATACCGCATCTGCAGCAAAAAACGCGGGCGTCCCAAAGGATCCAAGGATAAGAAGAAGAGGAAGTCCAAGAAGAAGTCCAAGAAGAAGTCCAAGAAGAAGTCCAAGAAGAAGTCCAAGTCGCCGAAACGCCGCAGATCGACCCGCAAGAAGTCGGCTCCGAAGAGATTGATCGAAGAGATGTAATTGATTACATTGGTTACATTGGTTACATTGGTTAAATAAATTAATTAATAAAGATCGCCGAATGACTTCACACCGATCAAAATTGTATCAAAAACTTTCCCTGTTGCTGACCGATTCGTCACAGGAAACTCGAAACGAAAATTCGACGATGGAGAAGTGGTCCGTTTCTTCGCTCATAAACAAGCTTCCCCTTCTGATGGGTGCGATAGAGGAATTCAACAGAACTTTGCGCATGAGCGGCGCAGGAAAAAAAGAAATTTTGTTGGATTTCCTGCGAGATCATATTACCAAAACCAAAGACCCCGGAGACGCCACCGCATTGTTTTTCGTTGACAACGTTTTGCCGCCGTTGATTGATATGGTCAATGCCGTTGATAAGAGAGAAGCCATCATTGCCGTTCGGAAGTGCACATGGTGCTTTCCTCGCTAATTGTTCGCATTCCAATGGAAACATGCAGTCGTATTTTTATACAGTATTCAGTATAAAAACAAGCCAACGGAAGTCAACGGAAGTCAACCGATTCGTCTTATTGCGAACATCGCGCTCAATTGTGAATAGGGATTTGCTGGTTCCGGGCTGGGATTTTCCGACAATACGGTGTCAAAAACTGTTCCGTCGGGAAGGTGGACGCTAAATCGTAGGTTGTCATTGGGTTTGAATTTAACCGTCATGCTTTGGCCGTCGCTGTTGATTTTGATAAACGGGGTTGATCCAGGATTATTTACATCGTCAATGGCGGCTCTAAATAACATTCTTCTTGAATTGGGATTGTTTGAATAAATATTGATTGAATTGCCCCCGGAAGGCGAAGTCACGTTTTCCAATTGGACATAAACATAGGGATAAAATGCAATTCTGCCACCGTTGCCGCCCAGAACTGGAGCATTTGGCAATACCAAATTAATCAAAGTGATTTCGTAGCACACCATCTCTTGCTGCGATACCATTGATCCCGAATACAAAAGTGGCATTTCGTTGTCATAGTTTGTTCCCATCATCACGGCCAGTTGGTTTGCTGTTGGTGCGGAACCACTATTCAAATTTGGTTGAAGCAAATTCAAAGGGAGTGGGGCAGTGAAAGCACGCGAAACGACGCCTGAATTAATATAAAAGTAAGGAGATGGCATTTCACCCAATTGAAGCTCGGCATTTGCACCACCGGCACCACCAAGAGTAACGGGAGAACCATCGGGCTCGACGATGGTGCATGTCAGATTACTCCCCGGCGCTCCTGATGTAATCTGCGAAATGTAAGACCCGGCCGGAAATGTGGTCGTGGCACCAGCAGAATCCGTACACGTTAGTGCCAATCTTCCGATGTCGGCGGCGCTTACGACATAATAAGGGGGGTTGCGGGGGGCTGGAGAAAAATACACCTCAAATTCATTAGAGCCTCCTACGTAGTCACCTTCACATGGTTCTGGGGCGGCAGAAAAAATTGCGTCGAACGTCGTGTATTGGGAATTTAAAGGTCGGTCAAGGGTTGCCGTCCTTGATTTACCGTCGTAAGAAATGATGGTTCTTATTTCTCCGGGCATTCCTACGTTCTCGGATGGTCGAATGACAATATACATATCATTGTAATATCCGTCCTCGGCGCTGGCACTGCCGAAAAATGCCGGTCCCGAATTCCCGGACGGAAAAACAATGGTGCGAGACCCGCGGGCGACCGACTCCGTCAATAATCCATTAAAATGGGCATAACGAAGAATTTGTCTGCTTTCGCGAGGGGGGATAATCATTGCTGTGAAATTGTTGGTTCCAACATCGAGAGGTGGATCAACCGTAATGGTTCTGGTAACATAATCGTATGATGTTATGACTCCTTCTATTTCTGTTGTTGGATTTCCAATTATTGGGTCCGATATGATCGCGTCTCCCGCGGCGCCCGTTGAGTCGGCCGCCGGAGCCGTGAGACACAATTTCATTCCCACGTAGGCATTGTTGTATAGTGCTTGTTCTCCCGTTGGAAACATTACCAAACTGGCGCGGGGGGTCGCAGTATTTGCTTGGAAATCGGCGGCAAAAGGTCGAGCTAGACCTCCATGGAATTCAACATTCGTCACCGTGCCAGTCGGCAGAAGAACACCCTCGGGATACAGCCCGTTTTGTCCGTCCGAAAATTGGGGAGAAATAAAAATCTGCCTGTTGAGGGAAGCTACATCGTCCTCGTATGATATTCCAACCACCGTCGTCGTTGGCATCAACGGCACTGTGATGTCTGGAAGTGCACCTCCCGTCACGGTGAACGAGCCCGTGACGCGAGCGCCACCGTTGACCATGCAGTCACAGTTGGTTAATAAATTTGGTCGGGCTGCTGGGGGGGACGATATACTATGACATGCAGTATTGTCCGTCACAGTTCCAATCTGTGTCAGAAGCAAATCTTTGTAAGCAATGCTTCCGTCAGCGCCGGGAATTCCAGATACAACCACTTCTTTGTACATCTGCGAGCCAAAAAACGGTTCAATGAAATCTCCGATTTTGAGCGATGGCATTCCGCTACCCAACAAGCCTGGCGCATCTTCCCCTATGAAAAAAGTTGTTCTGGAAGGATTCAAAGGATACAATTCAGCAGCGTCTGCCGCTGATGCGGGGTTATCCAAATTGGTATCAACTTGCGTCACAATCAAAAAAGCCGGTTCGTCTGTCCCTACTGCTGGATTGTTGGTGATCGAAACGCAATCTCCCGGCCGATAATTGTCTCCTCCCGCAACTATTGACACGCTCTGCACAAATCCACCGGGTTGGGGAGTGCCCGTGTAAACGTCGTCAACCGTTACCGTCAATCCTGTTCCACCGCTACGGCCATGTGCTCTGGTGAGTAGGACGGTGGCGGCAGCTGCATATCCGCGCCCTCCCAGATACACAATAACCTGCGTGGCGGGACCGGTATTCGTGGAATGCCTCGTGGAAGTGAGTCCGAGCAATGCGTAGTCTCCGGGCGGGTCAATTCGTATGGACAAGTTGTCTCCAATTTCCCATCGAGTTATCGGCCCGGTGGTCGGACGGGAAAGAACCGTTTCTTGCAGACCTGCGGCGGCCGCCCCGCTAACGGCCGGTTGGCCGGTGAGATCAAGTGTCACCAAATGGGCATCTCCGTCGTAACTTTCTATTTTTCGGTATTGACCCTTGCTTTCGTTGATTAAATATTTTCCAGTATATGCTTGATCTGCATCGGACCCAAATTGGACAAAAATCTCACCGCTCTGGGATGGAATGACCGTGTTGGGAGCGGCGGCTTCGTCTGTTATTCCCGGCCGGGTCATGGTCTGGATGTAAAAAGGCACCGTCGTGAAACCGTTGACCGGAATTTGCAAGGGTGAATCCAAAATAATTTTGGCAACCCCGTGACCGACGTATTCGTAACTCAGAATTCTTGCTTTATTATTCAAAATGGCCAAGGCATCTGCTGCCGGCGGAAGGGCAGAATAAGGATTGTATTGAGCAATAATGCACCCGTTATAGGCGCCAATTTGCTGCAACAGCCAACAAACCTGGGGGCGATTGGGAGGCACGGGTTGCGTTGAGGGCACGTACTGTTTTACGTAAAACGATCTGTTGTCACTGGAGGGGTCAAAAAGAAGCACCGTTGCGACGACCGTTTCCCTCTGTCTGCTCAGTTGTGTGGTGGACACTTGTCCTATATTTTTGACCACCGTGGATGGTACTCCTGTGAATGTTTGGACAAATCCCGCAATGTCAGCGAATTCATTCAATGTGTATAAGTTCCACGGTGCCTGGGTCTCCCCCGGAACGATATTTGCTTGCATGGAAACTGCATCGGCCATTGCCAAGGGATCTGTTTGTGCGGCGCGCGCAAACTGCACTTCGAATTCGCCTGGGCTGGGAAATTTTTTTCGATCACGATAGGTTGAATCTATCTCAATGTAATTGGTTGGATTCATCTTCTTTTTTCTAAAGACTTTTATAATTTAAACCGACACCGCAAAATTACAAAAATTACAAAAAATCTCGGCGTCACCGATTCAACGCGAGGAGCAAACCGCCAACAACCGCGAGGTTGGCCGTGAAGCCCAGCATCCGAGTGGGACGAGGCCAAATTTTGAATAAAAGAGTAACCAAAATGGTAAAAAGCAGGAGCGCTGTTAAGGCCGTCCGGCGCAAATGCATGGCCGGCGGACAATTGACCGCCGCTGCAATGACTGTGAGAGATGCCACAACCTCCACGATTCCGGCCAAAAAGTTAAGGCCTTGAGAGGCGTCGCCGGTTAATCCCAACTTCTGAAGCTTTTTCTTCTCTTTTGCGCCACCGGAAGCAATCTTGTTGACGCCGCTGTAAAGAAACATCAAAACTAGCAATATTTCGGCCACATTTTGTTGGCCCGCGTGACGTGTCATTTGCTTACTTTACTTACTTTACTTACGGCTGGAAAAAATTCTATTTTTCCAGTCCAAGCAATAAAAGCGCCAGTACCGCGCCAACAAACACGACGATACCAGCAGCCCGGGAACGAGGAATTGAAAAGTTTTCAAAGTTTTCGCGCAAAATTTGCGAGGACAGCGGGACTTTCCTCGCGCCGCCTCGAGCGGTCATGCACGGCCCGCCTCCCAAGCTTCCATTGCAACGGGAGCCGGTGGTTTCCAGCGTGCCGCGGGTCGAAGCGCCGGGGACGCCAGACCAGCTTCCGACGCTCATCAAATCGTAGGGCGGAATCGCACCCAGGGGCCACGTTCTTCTCAAATTTTCTAGACGATTGTTCGGTAACATTATTTCATAAGGTTCTCCCATTTTACTTTTACCAATGTAAAAGCAAAATTAAAGTAAAAAGGATTCTTCACGAAAAAAATGCATGCAGTGAGGAAGTTAAAATATAAAACAAATAAGTTAAAATATAAAAGAAACATGCCAATGTTCAAAATATACGAAGACAAACCCGACAAACCCGCGTCTGCCAGGCGCTTGTTTGAATCTCCACCAAAAAAAAGGAAAAGATCTCCCGCGAAATCTCCCCGCAAACGGAAATCTCCCAGCAAACGGAAATCGGCGGGTGAAAAAGCATACTTAAAGTTGTTGGGTAGGAAATCTCGATCCAAATACACAAGGGGAACATTGAAATACAAAAAAGAGATGCTCACGGGCGATTTGAATTGGTACACGAAACTCCTTGATTCAATGAAGGTTAATCAATGGAATGCTGCTAAGGTGAAAGGTTACAGACGTGATAAAAAAATCATACAAGCGGAAGCAAAGCGAGTTGAATTAATGCAAAGACGCGAAGATCGGGAGAAGAAAAGGAAGCGTGACGTTCTCAGGAAAATGAGATGAACGGTCCAATTTTCATACACACACACTTGGTCACAAGGTTACAAAGCATGAAAATTACATTATTACATTACTACATTATTACATTACTACCTTATTACATTGTTACATTATTACATTATTCCATTGTTTATATGGCCATGTATCCGAACAATGCCGATATTTGTTTGTAGGGATTGGCCGGTTCGGGTGGGAAATTTTCTTGTTGAATTGTTTTAAATATTTCACCATTTGGCAATCGAATGGTCATTTTTAACGCATCGCTTGGTCTCATTTTTATGGTCAACCGTTGGGCGCCGCCGGTCAATCGAATAAATGGGACAAAATTTGGATCATTGATGTCCGTTATTGCAACACGAAACGTAGCTTTTCGAGAGTTCGGATTGTTTGAATATAAATTTATTTGGCGCGAGGAGGACGAATCCGTGACGTTTTCCAGTTCAACATACAAATAGGGATAAAACGCGATTTTTCCGCCTGATCCTTCACGTCCGAGGATCGGTGCGTTTGGCAAAATCAAATTGAGCAGATAGATCATGAAACATCGACTTTGTTGCTCGCTGGTGGTGCTCACCGTTGAAGTCATCGAGGAGGCGCCTTCGTATGAAACAGAATTGGAAACGGCCTGGCGTGCGAAAACGACCTGGGGGCGTCCAAAATGAAGCGGCAGTGGACTACTGAAATTTTCTGTCGTTGTTGCTGAATAAATTTCAAATTGAGATCCCTGCCGGGCGCCAAGGACAAGGACGGCGTTATTTGCCACAGCGCCGCCCAGCGATACCAATCTGCCATCCGGCCCGCTAAGAATCAAATCTAAATTATTTCCTCCGGCGGTTATGGTCGATGATCTCACGTAGGTTCCCGTTGGCAAAACCACGGGCGTTCCCGCGGGAGATTCCAAGGATGTGACCACTCGACCGGCAAGCAGCTCAGTCGTTCCGTCCGTGGTAGTGAACGATCCGTCCGGTGCTGTAGAGTTTATTGAACCTGTCACAACCACGGGCGGGCCGCTGCCGCCCGAGCCGCGAAAAACAACCGGGCCCGGTTGCCACGGCAATAATTCCCACGGAAAATCGACGCCGGCGGTTTTGGATTTGGCGTCATAGCTCGTAATCAATCGCGTTTGGTAACGTCCCGCATCATCGCCCACCGTCACATACAGACCAATATAATCGCCATTGCACGTGCTTGCTCTGCCTTCGAAGGGTGGAGCAGATGGAAGATCCGGAAACGTTACCGTTGCCGAACCAGCAAGGATATCGCGCGTCAAAAGTCCGGTGTACCGTGCATATCGCAAAATTTGACGCGATTCGCGCGGCGGCAGCAACGTGACAGTGTTTGCCGTGTCAAATAGCGATGAATCAAGGGGAGGATCCACGGTGAATTGTCGTTGAGACGGGTCAAAACTCGTAATTCGACCGCGAGCGATAAATGATGGATTGCCCGTTTGAACCCACGTTACCCCGCGTCCGACGATTTGAAATCCAAGATACGCATTGGAGTATTGGGGGACGCAACTCAACACATTGCCCTGGGGTAGTGGTGCAGTGACGAAATCGTCGATCACCATGGTGCTGCCATCAGAAGCCGCGGTCATTTGAATGGAAAATTTCTTGCCTGCTCCTCCTTGAATGGAAAACGCGACATTATTTGTGCTCGGCAGCGGAACTCCTTGGGCATCCACTTGGGATGACAAATGAATCTGGCCAGTTGCGAATGTAATTCCAACGACTGTGGCATCGTTGGAAAGTTGAAGAGGACTTTCGGCCAGAGTTCTAATTTTGTCACCCACATTTATTCCCAACAGCAATTCGGTTGTCGCCGAGAGAGTGGCGGGGACGCCTGCTGTCTGAGCCACAAAATTTCCAGTTCCTCGATTGCTGTACACATTTCCTCTTCCAATATCAACAAACATTCCGGGTTTCATCGAACCACTTTTGAGGCGAAAACTCGAATGCGACGGTCGGCGAAGGTAATTGTTTTCAGCCAGTCGCACCGTTTGGAAAAAAATTTGGTCACCAATTTCCAAAGTACCGGCGGTGACCGGTGACAAATTTGTTACAGTGTAGGTTGATTGGGTGGCAGGCGGCACCGCAGGTGTGGATTCGACAACGGTACCCGTCGCACCCCTCAAAATTATTCCCGACACCAATATTGCGGGCGTTCCTCTGTATGGTCCTTGGATGAAAATGCCATCGCCCACAGGCACGCACCCCGCTTGAGCCGTGAAGGTGAACGTGGAAACGGGTGCGACGTACTGAATGGTTAGGATTCCCGACTCGCCCCTCAACCCCCCTTGCTCGGAATCCCAGCCAATGAGTGGATAACTTCCAGGCGGTTTCAATCTAATGGATAAGGCATCATAGGGTTCCCACGCAGTTTCGTTCGCATTTTGATAAGACAGCAGCTTCAAGGTTCCGTCATAACTTTGGATTTTTCGATATTGCTGCCGCGAGTCGTTGCTCAAATATCGATCGACGTAGGCATTATTTGCATCCGAACCATAAGGCACAAAAAGTTCCCCGCTCACCGGAGGCACCGTCGTTAAAGTCGTCGGGGCGGGTGCGGGGGGGGTGGCACCAGCAATGCTTGATACGTTGGCTTTTCCCATTGTGCAAATGCTATATACCTCCGATGGTGCAATTGCCCCACCGTCGGGTATGAATTCTAGAAAAGCATCGACGATAATATTGGCTTGACCTTGACCAATCGGCGTGTATTGGAGAATTCTAACGGTGTTATTTATAGTAAAATTCTCCACTGCTACATCATCGGCCGTCGGACCTGTTACTCGCGCCTCGTACGGTTGATGAGATGAAATCAAACACCCATTATAATGCCCTAATTCGCGGGACAAGATATCATCGACCGCCTGTTGGATGACCAACTCCCTCCCCGATCCTCCAATCAAACGCACGCGAATTTGCAACACATCTCGGGTGACATTATCATTGGCCTGGTTTCCCGCTTCCGTTTGAGTCGCCGTTTGGCCAAGACGCTGGTTTGCCGGGCCTATCGATGGAATGGCTAAGTCGTTCAAGGCATAATTATTCCAAGAAAAAAGTGTATTGGGTGCCGGCACTATGCTTGATCCAAGAGCAACAGGATCGCGCATGTGAAGGGGGTTGTTGCTTACGCCCGTTGAAAAAGGAACGACGAATTGGGCAGCGTTGGGATATTTCTTCCTGTCGCGATAACCCGAATCAAATTCTAAATATCGGAGTGCCATTGTGGTCCTGTTTGTTTTACTTAACTTACTTAATTTATTCCTCTAACTACACACTGTATGCGTTGGTTGCACGGACATTACATCGTTGCGGTTAAAGTTACGGTTAAAGTTACGGTTAAAGTTACGGTTAAAGTTACGGTCAAATTTAAAGTTACTGTCAAATTTAAAGTTAAATCGATGTAAATAAATGACAAAAACATCAACGTGGGAATCTGCCGTTACGGTCGGTATCATTGCCCTATCTGCATTGGCGAATCTCGCATTGGTTTCCGCGACTCGATTGCACATTCGTCCTAATAACGAGGAACCGATGAATCTAATCAATGTAGGCAATGTAGGCAATGTAGGCAAAAAAGAAACAGCGCCGGAGGGAGAAGCACGCCGAGAAGCGAGGTCTACACCACAAACCGGGGGCTGCCGTCTCTCCCGGGACTGCGGCAAGGGGGAGGATTGCACGGGGTCTGTTTGGGATAGAATTTTAAAGAAAGGCGCGTGCACAAAAACCGTCATCGATGCCGAGACTGAGCCGGTTGTGACTGAGCGTGAAGAACGAGATGGAGAAACAAAAGTGCGAACAACATCGGAAGAGCCATCTGAAAAAGGAAAAGCGAGGTCTACACCACAAACCGGGGGCTGCCGTCGCTCCCGGGACTGTGGAGAGGGGGAGGATTGCACGGGGTCTGTTTGGGATAGAATTTTAAAGAAAGGCGCGTGCACAAAAACCGTCATCGATGCCGAGCCTGAGCCGGTTGTGACTGAGCCCTCTGCTAGGGAGGCTGCGGAAGATGAAGCCTCCCTAGCAGAGGCTGCGGAGGCATGGCAACAAGGACAAGATGCAGTTATTGCTGCATGGGAACAAGAGTGTCCAAAATTATCAAACGATGAGTGTGAAAAAACAAAGCAATGTGAAAAACGAGATGGCAAATGCACAGTCAACAAACCACAAATTATATATACGATGAACCTGAACCCTGTGCCGACGACTGAAGAACGAGCACGAGCACGAGCACGAAAAGAACGAGCACGAGAAGAACGAGCACGAAAAGAACGAGCACGAAAAGAACGAGCACGAGAAGAACGAGCACGAGAAGAACGAGCACGAGAAGAACGAAAAGCAGAAGCAAAAAAAAACCTAGAGAGAGCGGCCGGCGCCCTGGGGCTTACACTAGAGCCGGGGCATCCAAAAATCCCAAGAACAGTTCATGCTTATCCGGCTCGTCCGGCCGATGGTGACGATTACTCGGGGAGCGGTGACCCTATCCGAAAACGACGCAATGGTCAAAATAATGATTCAGTTTAAGTGCAAAGACGAGAAATATAAAAGAGGTAAAACAAAATGAGCAATCCTGATCAATACATTGAACTTTGCTCAGCCCACAGAGACCGCGTCACATATCCCCAAGCAAGCGACTTCGAAGTGACCTTGTCGGCGGATGGCAATATGACACCGATCAATTTCATCGATGGCATATCCAATCAAGCCGTTGTCGTTCCTGCCGCACCCACCGGGTCAATTCCAGACCCGTGGAATTTATACGTCCTAAATTCATGGCAGCATGCGTATTTCGATAATGCGACCGACGGGCGTGTAAGCGTTCCCGAATCCCAAACGGTTGAACTTCGCGTTCAACTTCTCACACAGTCGTCCGACAAAACGAGTTTTTACGTTCAAGGCATCATCGATTCGAGACCGTCTGCCGTCGGGATCAGCAGTCAAGAAGCAAATATTTTGTTACAAAGTCCTGGAGCCTACGATGGAGCCATTATTTCACAAAGGAGTATTTTTTCAAACGCTGCCCCCACAAACAATCAATCAACGATTCGTTCTTCGACTTTTGTTGGAAATAATACCATGTTAATAGTGGTTGAAACTCCCTTGTTGTCATTCTTAACAACGACCAATTTTTTCATACAAACAATGACTCGACCAGGGGTGGCTGATGCGGCTGGCGTTATTCCACCGTCCACGGGACAGATTTTCGTTCCCGGCGGCGTCGACATGGACAATGCCTACGAGGACTGGTACATTGTCAATGAAACCAGGAACGATTGGCAGAAAATAACACAGTACGATGGCTTTTCTCACCTCATAACGCTCGAAACTGATGTCCCCCTTTGGAGATCTTGGGATTCGGTTTCCATCAGAGTCGCACCTCCCGGTGAGAGTTTTGCGGTGGGAATAGATGATGACAATGTTGATATGCTACCATCGCCATTGAATCCATCGGGAGGCGCCACCAAAACAATTTTTCACATTTCACATTTGCCCCAGAAAAATACACCGGCCGGCCAAGCCACCGTCATCGGCGGGACGCCCCCGGCACGGTCTTGTCGACCGGGCGACTATCTCGAAATTTTGTTTGGATCAGCCACATCGTTCGAATTCGCGAACCAAACCGCAGCAATAGGCGCAACCACAATGACCTTCGCACTGCAGGCGCAACTCGTGGGATTGAACGTCGGTGATCAAATTGTCGGATTAATTCCCGAAACCGTCGACAAATTAGGAACCGGAACGAGAATAACGGCATTCAACAACACAACAATTACTTTTCAACCTCCTTTGTCAGCGGCGATCGTCGCCGCCGATCAATTTGCAATACAGGGTGGCGGCGCCAAATATTTTTCGGTCCTAGTTGACTCCACCAACACCAGCACCAACCAAATTCTTCTCGATGTGAATTCCCGACCCCCGTTCGACAACGCATACGCTGGCATGAAAGTTCTATGGCCCACAGGGTCTTCCACAAATTTCATTGCTGGATTTTTATCCGTTGATAGAACTGGAACGGTCTTGCCTTTGGCGGTCGGTCAGGGCTCTGCAAATGACCCAGCCACCGCTCCCTGCATCGTCACGGGATACAATTCTGCAACTGGAATATTGTCAATTGACCCCCCAATGCCCGCCGCTCCAGGTCCCAACAATGCGGCGGGCGATTGTTCCCTGATGATTATTCCCTTCAGGGAAACTAGAAAAATATCTAAATATGTTCAATTTACCGGCGTGGCCGAAGCGATCACGGAAACAACGATTGTGCTGCCATCCCGCAGTATCGCTCCTTATGTGGGCGAAGCAAGCAAAAGGAACGGTCACTACAATAAACTCTACATATCAATTACCAATTATCAATCCGGAGGCGCCGGCCCCGCTGTGCCAGAATTTCAAACCAGAACAGTGGTTCGATATGATGCAGCGACACGGCTCGTTACGTTTTCGGAACCCATTAATTTGACTGGTTTGACCGCCAATCCATCATTTGAAATTAATTGCGGTGAAGTGGCGGAAGCTTTCACCTCTCCCATTTCAATTGGAACCATCACAGGATTTAATCCGGCCGCCCCGCCAGCCGCCAATGCCCGGTCTCCCGCCAGATATCAGTCCACCAGTCAAATCATGAGAACACAAATTGATAATAACAGCCCCCTATTGTATTCGGGATCAATTGTTTCTCAGCAGTCTGCCGTGTGCTATTCCATTAGATTGGTCAATTTGATCATTCCAAATGCTCCAATCCTGGGAGGTCTCGGCGGAAGAATCGCATTTTATCCTTATTTATATGTCAGACTCACACATAATATGTCATCCCCGTCTCGAGGCAATCCAACTTCTTTCTCTTCCAACAACCCGAACGCCAAATACCAGACTTTTAGAGTTCCCATCGATGATATTCCCGATCCCATTCAATCAAATTTTATAAAACTCAATTCAAATTATCAAACGGTCGCAGTTAAATTTAGACCCAATGACGCTCTCAGAGTTTCCGTGCATTTGCCGAATGGCGACCTCTTTAGAACAGTGCTTCATGAAAATTGCCCTCCCTCCATTCCGAACGAGCTCGCACAAATTTCTTACTGTTTTTCAATTAAACGATCAAACTAACAATTAAAAATATTAAACTATTAAACTATTAAACTATTTCGATACCAAAAACGTAACGCATGTAACGCATGTAACGCAGTATCGAAATTGAATTTTAACGTTGGTATCTTTTGGTTAGGAAGACAAACGTCAGAGCCGCCGCAGCATAAACAAAACTACCCCACGCCATGTCCAGAAGAGCCAAACGGAAGTTCCATCTGGAAAAAATTCCGCCGTTCGTGAGATCGAAAATTCCATAAACAACCAGTCCAAATAATAAACCCCACCGCAGAGCACTTCCAGTATCAACTGAACGCGGAAGGACAAAGACAAATAATCCCACGATCATTAGAACATATGCGCCGACGATCGATGCCATATTTGCTTCCAAATCGCTTCCTTGTATTTTTTTCACCAATGTTTTGTACTTTGGGCCCATGTAGAACAGAATCCACATGAGATCTGCAGCTGTTAAGATCGCAGCTGAAATAGCATAACGGGTGGTTTTATCCATTTATTTAAGCAAAGACATCAAATTCTTCTTTTTCTTCTTCTTCTTCTTCTTCTTTTTGTTTGGTTGATGGACGAATCCTCCCTCGCCGTCGACCTCGACCTCGACTTCCTTTGCTGCCGTTGCTTCCTTGGCTTCCTTGGCTTCCTTGGCTTCCTTGGCTTCCTTGGCTTCCTTGGCTTCCTTAGCTTCCTTGGCTTTCTTGGCTTCCTTAGCTTCCTTAGCTTCCTTGGCTTCCTTAGCTTCCTTGTCTTCCTTGGCGTCCTTTCCTTCCTTGGCTTCCTTGGCTTCCTCGGCTTCCTTTGCTGCCTTGGCTTCCTTGGCTTCCTTGGCTTCCCTGGCTGCCTTGGCTTCCTTTGCTACCTTGGCTGCCGTTGCTGCCTTGGCTGCCTTGGCTGCCGTTGCTGCTCGACGTCTTTCAATTTTCTTTTGTCCGTAATTTTGCCAAGCATTCGCAGACGGAACTGTGCGCGTCGCCACAGGTGGTTCTTGGGTGTGTCGCGGCAAAAACTTAAATTTGCGCAGCATTGAACGAGCTGGCGGTGGAGCTTTCTTTGCGGGTGCCATGACAATTCCGACGTGTTGGGCGTTAACTTTGCTTTGACGATAACGATTTGTTCTACTCCGTTTTTGGATTGCATCCCTGCTGCGATTAGCAGCTCTGACGGATCGCCAGTTGGGAAATGACGGCTTGACTTTGGTGCCCGTCGATGAAGCAAGCGCCATGCTTTTCGCGGAGACCGCTCTGTCCCTCGATCGCGAAGTTGCGATTAATTTGTTCATAACATGCAATGGTAATGGCATTTATCAATGCAAAAATAAAATCGATTTGGCACTGTGTTGGATATTAATAACAAAACAAGGCATAAGAATGATTAATAGTAAGTTAGTGATTTCAGAAAAAAACAGGCTAAAAACTCTAGAACGCGAGTTGACGAGTTACATAAGATTGAATTCAAACTCCATTGTTCGCCTTCGAGGCGCCACCACCAACGTTGATCACAATCGATTAAAAATGAAGAAATTGAAGGCCGAAAATGAAAAATTGTCGGCCCAACTGAAAGACATTCGGACAAGAATGGAGGGCGTGGCGCGGGGAGATTTCAACAAAGAATTGCGCGAAGAAGCTCGACGAGACACTGAAACAAGCCGCTCAAAATTTGAAGAAAAGAGAGCCTTGAAAATACGAGAATCAAAGATTAAGGCTCAACAATCAAAAGAAAGCAGAGCATATTACGATCGAGGTCGCCAGTCGGCCCGAAAGGAACGGTACGACAAACGCTCTGCGGATCGCGGATATTCTTATTTTTGCAGAGTTTTGTCGAGCATTCCATCGTACATGAAAAGCAATCTTGAAACGATGCCGAACAACAAAGGTTACATTTGGAGAGGAGTTCAATTGTTCGGGCACATGCCTCCCGAAGAAACAGGCGAATACATTTTGTTCGAGAAGCAAAAAGGCGAGCTGATGATACACAAATGGACGAATGGCTGGTTGCGTTACACAAAATCAACCAAACCAAGAAACGGCAAAGCTATTAAGCTTTACACTGATTTTTTCGAAAAAAGAGAAGACAAACGCGTTCTAATCAATAGGATAAAGCACGACCCAGACGCTCAAAATGGACGCAATGGACACGATGGACGCAATGGGCGCAATGGGCGCAATGGACGCAATGGACACAATGGACACAATGGACACAATGGGCGCAATGGGCGCAATGGACACAATGGGCGCAATGGACACAATGGGCGTAATGGGCGCAATGGACACAAAATGAAAATGACACCGGATGAAAAGCGACGTCGAACGCGCCAGACCACAACGAGAAAAGAATCACGTCCTCAAAATCATGCCGTGACACGTCGAGAAGCGCCGAGTCGCCGCGGAAGACAAAACGCCAAAATCAACCAGCGGAATCGCCCGCGAGGAAACACATCGGCAAAAGTCGACAAGGCCGAAGTCGACAAGGCCGTCCCTGCGCCCCTCAATAAACGTCCCGGACGCGGTCGACACAGAACATTGCCGGCGTGGATGACAAAAAAGACTGATTCACCGGCCGTCGTATCGTGACCTCTGATTTCTGAAATAACCCTCTGATCGCCTTCGTCTCCATGTTTGCTTCCGTCGATCATTTGCTGGCGAATTTACCACATTGAACCGGTGCGTGTCCTCGCGTCTGTCTCGTTGAGGTGGCGATCGATTTAATCCCCCAGCGTTGGACCACGCTGTCCTATTCGGTGCAATAGGCGTCAAATTGAGTTCAATATTTCTTCTTCTATTTCGAACGAGTCTAGGTCCTCTCCTTGTGGCTCGCGTTCTTCTTCTCCACGGCAAGTTTTCTTCATTGGTGTCGGGAATCAGAACTTCCTTGTAAGATGCTATCGGCGCTCGACAAAGCGGACAGTTTCTCAAATTGTTGTTCGTGCGGCTGGAATTGAGAATGCTTTTCAATTTGGAATCGCACAAGCGGCATATTTTGTGACCGCACGAAAGGGTGACATCGCGCTCGTTCAGACATGACCAACAAATTGGGCATTCCGTCTTGGTTTCCGTGTTGGTTACCGTGTTGGTTTCCGTGTTGGTTTCCGTC
>JAAHTH010002095.1_pt1 | contig 15952 bp, 17 predicted proteins | sample 6116091 | NCBI WGS metagenome assembly JAAHTH01 (sample SAMN13939990, study PRJNA603662) | sponge metagenome | isolation source: marine sponge | host: Mycale hentscheli | place: New Zealand | collected 2006 | reverse complement strand
GTTGCATAAATATATAACCTTTTAAAAATTAGGCCGGAATATACGAACTATTTATTAGGAAACCACATATTCTTGCATAGAAATTACCCAAATTTTTAAATTACCTAATTCAAATTCACCTATCTCACCACTATCTTGAATAATAGCTGGTAGTTGGTTTATATAAATAAAATCTTGTTGAGTAAATTTTTGTGCATCTATGGTAACTAAAATATTATTTTGCTTTTCATTATCATAAGGTTTTAACCTATCTAATAAATTAGTAACTGTTCTTTTTTGTTCTTTTTGAATGTAGGATTTATAATCACAATCAACATATAGAGTATCAAACCAAGGTTCTAACATTTCAATAAATTGATCAGTACAATTTTTAATAATTAAACCTTTATCATATTTAGGATGTATAATAGGATATTGATAAGAATCATTTTGTATCCATTCACCCCACTTTCTTAAAAATTCTCTTCTACATCTACCCATTGTTTCTTTATAGTCTGAATTTTCAATTCCTACACCTTTGTTCCATCTATGACCCCTACAAGTCATATGGTAACATAAAGAATCCCTAGATTGGATCATTTTATACCCTGCTTGTATCCATCTATTAAATATATCTGAATCTTCATAGCCATAAGGAGTAAATCTTTGGTCATGACCCCCTATACTTAAATGATCTTCTTTATATAACATCCAAGGTGCAAATATACCTTTTGTAGTTATATCTTTATCTTTTTTAGCAGTATTTATAACAAAGTTTTCAAACACATCCCAAGTAAAATCATTATAATCCACACCAAAGTTTTGTGTATGTTTTTCTAAACCAGAAGGATGGATTGGTGGTTCAATTCTTGTGGCACATACGACACTTAAAGGTTTAAGATGTTTTAACATATTTTCAAAATATCCTGGTCCTATAATCATATCTGAGTGTAATATAGATACTATAGGTGTTTTAGCCCTTCTCATTCCTTCATCATACCAGTATGTATGTCCTTTTCTTTCTTTATCTATAATAACAGTTAAATTTTTATCATTTAAAGTATTTAACCATATATCAGTACCATCTTCGGATGCATCATCTATAATAATTATAGGTACATTAGGAGCATATTTCTTTATACTCTTATATGTATTTTTTAAATGTTCTAGTGTATTATGACTAGGTATTATTACAGTATGTTGTTCATTTCTTTTTTCCATATACTTAAATCATAATGTTTTCTATATAATTTTTTAGACTGTTCACTGCATTTATTATAAAATTCTTTATCGTTTTTTAGCTTAACAGCTAATATACGAGCTTTTTCTACATCATCCACGGATACTGATAGTTCGGGGTGGCATAATCTTTGGGTATCAACATCTTTATTTCCAATGCAGGGTATACCAAGATAGGCACAGTTTAAACTAAATGTACCCGCTGCTACAGTAGGCATTAAGTGTACTGCGTATTTAAAGGTTGATAATTCATTTATCCAACCTGCCCAAGATAACCTACGTAAATGATTTAAATCGGGTATATTGCCTTCTAATTTACGCTTTGCATGTGATTCTTGAACCCATTTCTCACACCCAAATTCATTTGCTACTATATAACTTTGAAATCCACCATACCATCTTGCAAAATTACCACCTACAATTACTTTATCTTCTTTAGAGGGATTAATATGTTTAATTAAATCTTCTATTAATAATGTTTTTATTACCCTAACATTTACATTGGGAAATAACCCCTTATAAAACTTTTTATCTATTTCATTATGAGAAAATATAGTATCACATTTAGATAAAATATTATAAAAATTAAATTGATCTATAATATTATAATCGTTAAACCACCAATTAGGGCCTTCTTGAATGTAGTGTATTTTTTTATTGTTTTTTTTTAAAACATCAATAAAATTAGAAGAATATAAACCTGATACTGGGTTTGGTATTTCTGAAATTTCACTTCCCTCAGCACTTAAATTTAATTTACCTTTAGGTAAAATCAAAAATACATGATCATAATTTTTTACATCATTATATAAATATAAATTTTTATGATTAGCATTTAATGCATTCATCCAAGCAAATTCAGTACGCATATTAGTATGATTAGAAGGTATTTTACCTTCAAAACCCATTTCTGATAAAAATATTATTTTAGGTTTTTTAATTCCCATAATTAAATAAAAAGTGTGTTATATACATTATTTATTCCTTGTTTTAACCCTATTAGGTTTAAATCATAATTTTTATAATTCCCCATATAAGGACTACCTAATTTTTTATTTTTTATTTTAATCTCACAGTAATGATTATTCCTTGTGTTAACATAATCAGCAATTTCTTTTAAAGTATAACTTTCTTTATAACAACAATCTATTGATTTAATACTAGGGTTTAATATAATAAAATTTATAATAGTAACCAAATCATCCATATAAATAAAATCAAATAATTTATTTTGATGTATTATTATAGGTTTTCTAGTTTTATAGTTATTTAAACATGTTTTAATAAATCTAGTATCTAATTCATTTTCATCAAATACCCCAAATATTCTAATATTATTTAATTTAGAATGTGAATTAACTATATCCCAAATAATAGATTTACTTAAGCCATAAGGATCTGAAGGCCAATTCAATTCAGCTCCAGAACCAAGATTAATTAATTGTCCAAACTTATGGGCATTAGCCATTAAATTATAAAACATTTTTAAATTATTAGCTAATGTATCATTTCCATCTTTTTTTAGTCTACTCCCCCCACAAATTGCTGTGTGTATTATTACATCAAAGTATTTATCCTTAAAGAAATTATTAGTTGATTCTCTATCTGTTAAATCAAAATTATCTCTACCCACCCCAATAGTAGAATCAAGTTTAGACATTAAACTACTTCCTATATAACCATTTTTACCAGTAATTAATATTTTCATTATTTAGTTTTACAAAAATCAGCAAATTCAACTAATATAGTATTGACATTATCTTTTCTGTTTAATGCTTTAGTATAAGAGGGTAATATATCTTCTGGTTCTATTAATTCTATAACTTCAGTATTTGTAGTCATATTTCTAAATGCCTCAGCAAAATTACCTTTATGTTGACATTGTGGATCAACAGGCTGTTCGCTACCTACTGCTACTCTAATTATAACTTTAGGTGTAAGTTTTCCATTAGACATACTTTTAAATTTATCTAAATGATTTACTATTTGGTCAGTCCCCATTAATAAAAAATTCCATCTTGGGTAAGTTGAAACCGGTATTAAACCCTCTATAGCCATACCATTAGCTAAACCAGATTGTAAGTATTCAGCCACAGGTAATTCCATTCTTTTATTTTTGGGGAGATGAGATAATGAATCATATAATCCAGTTCCTTCATATTCAACTGCTTGACCTATAAAAATTGTTTTAGGATTATCAGCTAACATACTCATTGCTTTTACTATTTCTTCAGTATACTTCATATTTTTGTTAAAATTGTACTCTTATACCTGCTCCAGCATGTGGGTATTTAGTATTATCATATTGGTAATATATTAAATTCTTTTGTTTTACAATCCCGCCTTTATATTCTGATTCTAAATAATATGGTGTATCTCTTTTCCAAATATCAGGTGTTGGTGTGCATACTGATTTTTTATTATCTTCTACAATAAAAGTAATAGGTAAATTATGGTTTAGTGAATATTTATATGCTTCATGGAAATGTCCAGTTTCAGCACTCATATCACCTACCCAACACCAAACTTTATTTGATTTATTTTGAAGTTTAATAGCTAAAGCTATACCTGAAGCTATTGATGGTATACCACCTACTATAGAACTACATATAAATTTATACTCAGGAAGATTAGCTACCATTGATTTACCATCTCTAATATTAGATTCCATAATATCCTGGGGTATGCCTTTTAATAAACCTTGATAATGGTTTCTCCAAGTACAACACACCCAATCATTTTTGACATCAATATCTTTAAATAATTCTATCATTATGTCTTCATTACTATGATATAAATGGATAGGTGCTTTTATTTCTCCATTATTAAAAGCATCTCCAATTTTAGTTTCAAAGCTTATTAATTCTTCTTTTACCATATAAAATTTGTTTTATAATAATCAATTATATTGGGTAATTCATCATCAAATACCATTTTAGGTTTCCAACCTAATAATCTTAATTTATTATCATTTAAAGCATATCTAATATCTTGACCTTGTCTTGAGTAATTTAAATCTAAATAATCACTAAAATCTTCACCTATTATTTCTCGCTCTTCAGGAGAAAGATATATATTAACATCTTTACCCATTGTTCTAATTAATTTACTTACAGTATCCCAATTACTTTGTTCAAACCCCCCACAAATATTATAAATTTCATTTTTAACTTTATTTTCAATAATAGTTAATACAGCATTGGCAGTATCTTGGGCATGTAACCAATTACGAATGGGATCGCCATTATTATGTAGTGGTATTTTTTTGCCTAAACCTAAATATTTAATGGCTTTTGGTATTAATTTTTCGGTATATTGTCCTATCCCATAATTGTTTGTTGGTCTTAATATAACATAAGGTATATTATATGTTCTACCCCAAGCTGTAATTAATTGATCAGCTGCTGCTTTTGTTGCTGAGTATGGATTTGAGGGTTTTAAGACATCAGTTTCAATATGTTCCCCTTCTGTAATGTCGCCATAAACTTCGTCTGTTGAGAAATGTAATAATATAGGTAATTTATCTGTTTCTGCTCTATAATTTCTAATTAACTCTAATAAATTATGCACTCCATTAATATTTGAATGAACAAAATTTTCACTTTTAACTATAGAATTACCTACGTGAGTTTCAGCTGCCGTATTAATAATATAATCACATTCATAAAGAAATTCTATATCATTTATATCAGTTTCTTCAAAAATAAAATTGGGGTATTCTAAAAATTCATCTAATAAATTTGGGTTTGAAGCATAAGTCATTACATCAATTCCTCTTACATGCCATCCTTTTTTTAAACATTCTCTTGTTACATAAGAACCTATAAACCCTAAACAACCAGTTATATAAACTATTTTACCCATTATTTTCTTGCTGTTTCATAGTTTTCTATAAACCATTTTACTGTTTCTTTTATACCCTGTTCAAAAGGAGTAAATTCAAAGTTTGGAAGATATGACTTTAACTTAGAGTTGTCACTAGGCTTTCTAAATTGTCCTTCTGGTTTATCTTTATCAAATATAACCTTCCCTTTAAAATTAAATTCTTGAATTAATAGATCAACCATATCTTTTATACTTACTTCTTCTGAGGTACCAAATATGATAGGTTCTGTTTCATTATAATTTTTAACTGCCCATTCTGCTAATCGAGCTACATCTTTAGAGAAAATAAACTCCCTTAAAGGTTTACCAGATCCCCATACAGTAAAATCTGTTCCATCTCTCTTGGCTTTATATAATTTATGTATTAACATAGGCATTACATGACCATGTTTTAAAGAGAAATTATCATTCGGGCCATAAATGTTTGTAGGAATAACTGATGTATAGTTGATGTTATGCTGTTCTCTGTATGCTCTAATCTGTATATCAGCCATTCTTTTAGCATAAGCATAGGGGTAATTAGAATTATGTGGTACCCCTAAATGTACTTTAGCTTCAGTCAAAGGGTACTCTACTTTGTCTGGAAATACGCATGTAGATAGGAAACATACTAAGTTTTTTACTCCGTTTTTACGAGCTGCTTCTATTACGTTAGTATTTATCATTAGGTTATCGTAAAAATAATCTCCTTTAAAATTCATATTACCTCCAACTCCACCTACCTTACCAGCACAATGTATAACATGAGTTGGATTATGCATCTTAAATGCTTGGTCAGTCTCTTGTGCATTAACTAAGTCAAATTCTCTGCCTAATTTAACTTCTGCTTTAATCGCTGATCCAACTAAACCTTTACCTCCTGTTACTAATATTTTACTCATATTTAAAAAATTGTTTTATTTTATTACAAACATAATCTACATCTTCTAGATCCATACCATGATGTGCTCCTAATAAAAATCCATCTTTCATTACTTTGTCAGCATTTTTAAAATCTTGTAGATATTCTCTATAAACGGGGTGCCTAGTAACATTTCCAGCAAATGTAACTCTAGTTTGTATGTTATTATCTTCTAAATAATTAAGTAATTCTAATCTACGTTCAGTTTGTAAAGGGATAGCTAACCAATTAGGTTTAATACTATCATCTGGGAGTAATATTTCTTTAACATCCTTAAGATTTTTTAAATAGCGTTCAATATTATCTCTTCGTTTTTGTTTAAAAGTTTGAAATCGTTCTAATTGGACTAAACCAAAAGCTGCACTCATTTCACTACATTTCATATTATACCCTAATACACCATATAAAAATTTATAATCATAAGGTAAACCATCAACATCATGAGCAAATCGTTCATCCATATTTTCACTATTGTCCCCAATTCTACCCCAATCTCTGTACTGTAAAGCCTTTTTAACATGTTTTTTATCATTGAACATTACCATTCCACCCATTCCTCCAGCAGTTATAACGTGAGATGCATAAAAACTTGTAGTTGAAACATCTGAATCTTTAGTATATGTAACTGTATCAGCTGAGTCTTCAATAATGTAAATATCTTGTCTACCCATTATTTCTAAACCTGCTTTAAGTAATGACCAATCTGGTTTATTACCAATTAAATTAGGTACCATAATGGCTTTAGTATCTTCTGTTATGGCATCTAAAATATCTTCTACAGTTGGAACATAAGAAGTTAAATCCGAATCTATAAAAATAGGTATAAAACCTAATTGAATAATAGGAGCTAAGGTTGTAGAAAATGTTAGGGCGGGTGTTATAATTTTACTTCCCTTAGGTAAGTCTAATGCAGCTAAAGCTAATAAACAAGCAGATGATCCAGAGTTAACAAATACTCCATATTTTTTTCCAAATTCTTTAGCAATTTTTTCTTCAAATTCAATAGAACGAGGACCAAAACCAGCTAACCAACCATCTCTAAGACATTGTTCAACTGCTTCAATTTCTTTTTCACCATAAGCCTCTAATTTATTGGGGGCATACCATATTTTTTTCATAATTTAATTTTATTTTAGTTCGTAAACATCTTTAGTATCCCAGTATTCAATCATATCATCTAATAAAGATACGAAATTATGCTTAGGTTTCCAACCTAATTTTCTTAATTTTGTTGAATCTCCTTTTAAATCATGTAATTCCTCTGCTCTATAATATTTTGGGTCTACCGTAACATAATCCTTATAATTTAAATTTAATTTATTAAAAACATACTCACATAAATCTCTAACACTATGCGATTCACCAGTAGAACAAACATAATCTCCAGGTTTATCTTGTTGTAACATTAACCACATTGCTTCAACATAATCTTTAGCATGCCCCCAATCCCTAGTAGAATCTAAATTGCCTAATGCTAATTTATCTTTTAAACCTTTACTAATCTGAACTGCTGTTTTTACTACTTTATTAGTTACAAAGTTAGTACCCCGTCTTGGAGATTCATGGTTAAATAATATACCATTTGATATAAACATACCATAAGAATTTCTATAATTTCTACATATATTATACGAGAATACTTTAGCACAACCATAAGGCGACACAGGATGTAAAGGTGTTGTTTCCCTTTGGTATCCATCGCTATCTATTGAATTACCAAACATTTCCGATGATGATGCCTGATATATTTTAGCTTTTGGGTTTGTTAACTTAACTGCTTCTAATAATTTAAGTGTACCAATTCCTGTAGTTTGGGCAGTATAAATAGGTTGATCAAAACTAATTCTAACATGAGATTGTGCTGCTAAATTATATATTTCATTAGGTTTACATAATTGTATTACTCTAATAAGTGATGATAAATCGTTTAAATCTGCATATTCTAAATTAATTTTTTTAAATATATTATTATTAATTCTAGCTGTTTGGTTTTCAGCTACAGAATTTCTTTTTACTGTACCCCAAACTTTATAACCTTTATTTAATAATAGTTCAGCTAAATAAGACCCATCTTGTCCATTAATCCCTGTTATTAAGGCAACTTTATTCATATTTTTTTTCTTTTATTTATTATATCAGAATGATACATAGGAGGTATTTCCCAAGGAAATATAGGAAATCTACCTATATTTTCGCCATTAAACCACCTCATATCTGTAGGATAGGATTTTAAGTCTTTAGGGGTTAAATGTAATACTTCTTTATTTAATATAAAATTATTTAAAGTTTCTATGTCAAATAATTCTTCATATCTTTTTCCAAAATTGTTAGTATGAATTTGAGAACATACATCTCCAATATTATACAAATTATAAGGATAATTTATAAAAATTGATGAGTTTGTTCCTTTATGTTCTAAATCTATAGGGTTACTAACATTTTCAATAGATAAAAATTCTTTTAAATCTTTTAATCTATGAATAGTTCCTGATACGTTAAATGGGTATTTTAGGCACATATCTTGGATATCATCATCAATATTAAGAGATTTATCTACAATAGCTATATCATTTTTAATTTGATAAAATTTAGAATTAAAAATATTTAAATCCATTCCTACACCTAATTTTGAAGCATTGGAATTATTAAATTTATTTTCTAAACCTTTTAAATCAACATCATCATAATAAACGTTATCATCAACTTCTAAAAATAAATTTTCGGTTGATATTTCTTGATTTAAAATAGCGTATAAAGTATTATGAAAACCATAAGTTTCTTCATTTATAAAAGTTACATTAGGATAATATTCATTTAGTATTTCATATCCCTGTAAGAATTTATTATTAGAGCTTAAAAATTGAACATAAATATTATTAATTCCTTTTAAATGTTTAGTTATAGTTTCCAATGTACTAAATAATTGAAAAGCTCTATCTTTTGAAAATATTAAAATATCCATATTATATTAATTCTTTTAAATAACTATTAAAAAATCTATCATTATCAACCCAAATATTCTTGGCAATGTTATAATTTTCTTTTATGGCTTCCAAATTATCTAAATAAAACTGTGGGGTTATGTTGTTAATTATATCTATTAATTCTTTTTTAGTATGAAAAGTTATAATACCCTTAATATTAAAGAATTTTTCTATATTAGGACAACCATAATATATAGGCACTGTCCCAGCTAAAAAACAATCTAAAATCTTTTCAGAATAATAAAATGGGGTTGAAACATTTTCCATTGCTATACTATAATAATAGTCTTTTAATCCATCTAATTTTGAGGAGATAGGATTTATACCTCTTCCAAAAATGTCAACTTTTGGGTTACTGATTTTGATTTCATTAACACAATCTAATCTAAATTGATGGCCTGAGCAAATATTTTTATTACTAGTAATAAAAGAAACTAGTTTAAATTTATCATATATTTGAAAATTATTAGTATTTAATTTTTCAGGTAAAAGGTTCCATTGTGAAACTTCAGTAGTAGGACAAAATCTATAATTAGGCAACTTATGTAAGCTTTTTTCCCACCCTAAAATAATATCAAACTTATCATAATTTTCTATAACTTTTTTTAATACATTCTTTTGGTTAAATAAATGGGGAGGTTCAGCTACATACGCTACTATGGGTTTTGAATTATTAATTAATATTTTATTATCTAAATAATCTATAATAGAATTATCCTGTAAGAGGGATAAATCATATTCTCCTTTATTTAAATTATAAACATAAGAAAAATATGTAGGTATTGTATGTCTTTCTTTATTATCCCCATAAACATTTATTTGTGGTAATTTTTTAGGAGTATCATTTAAATTTTTTAATTTTTGATATACTTTTCTATTTCTAATTTCTAATTCAAACTTATGATTATTTTTATCACTTTCTCTGTTTATTGTACGTTCCCTAACCTCTGGTGTAGTGTTGTAAGCATAACTATAAAAATCTAATACTCCAATTTTATCTTTACCACACATTTCTAAGCAGGGGTAGGTTAAAACTAAATCGGCAGCATGATCGAAATAAGAATTATTTATATTAGATTTAAATTCAGATAAATCTATTTTTCGTAATAAAGAGCCTCTAAATGTTCTTAAATGGGATGCTCTCCAATGGTCTTTTCTATAAAGACTATACTCATGTACAAAATCAGGGTAATGGGTGTTTTGTGGAAATGGGATATGAGTGTTTTCTCCATTCCAATCAATATACTTACCATAAGTCATCCAAACATCATTATCATTATAATAATTATTTAGATTTTCTAAAACTTTATCATCATAAAGCCAGTCATCAGCACTCATACAGATTAAAATTTCATTATCTTTAATCTGATTTATGCATTCTTCATAGCTAAATAAAGCTTGCATGTTTTTTTTTCTAGTAGTAACAATAAATTTTTTATTATTTTTTACTATTTCTTTTACTGTTTTATATGTGTTATCTGTAGAGGCATCGTCGTAAAATAAAACTTTATAATTACTATAAGTTTGATTTAAAATACTAGCTATATTGTATTTTACCCATTTTTCATCATTATAAGCAGTAATTAAAATTACAAAATTATTTTTCATAAAGTATTATAATAATTATTTTGTTTTTCTTGGCGTTTAATATCTTTTGGATGGTAAAGAGCAAATCCTTCTTCCATAGGTAAAGTAGCATACTGTTTAAACCCATCTAATTTTTCATGTACTTTATTTACCCATTTTATGGTAGGGTCGTTTTTATAAATTCTCCATTGATAATCTGGCCAATTTACCCATTCTTTTTCATTTATACTCCATCTCCATTTTGCTATATGATCTTGGGTTAGTCCTTTTATAGTATTTACTCTAGGTACTAACATAACATCTACATCTTTATTTATTTCTAATAAGAATGGAAGTGTTTCTAATAATTCTTTATTTGGGTACTCATCAGCATCTATTTGAAATATAAAATCTCCATTACATAAAGAAGTTAATTTATTTTTCCAATTAGCAAAATGGTTATCAAAGTCTCCTTCATACCACATAAATTGATTATTTACAGAATGTGATCTTAAAAATTCCTCAACTCCTTTATCACCATTTTTAGAATCATATAAAATAACTATTTCATCTTTATCTCTTTTGTGATTAAGGAGAAATAAAACTAATTTTTGTATTTCTATAAATTCATTACATACTGTTATAGCATAACTTATTTTCATAAACTAAATATATAATCTCTTAATTGATCAGATGGTTTCCAACCTAGTATATCTAAACTATCATCATTTTCTCTTAACGTAGTTTTATAATTACCCGGTTGATCTGGGATGTTAATAAAGTCACAACCAAATTTTTCTTTAAACATTAAATAAACATCATTAATAGAATAGTTTATACCAGTTCCTAATTCCCATGCATCCTTATGTTTTTGATCTTTCATTCCAATTCTAAAAAGACCTTCAACTATATCATCTACATAAGTAAAATCTCTTCGTTGTTCACCATCTCCTACTATTGTTATAGGATTGTTGTTTTTTATCTGATTTCTCCAAATACCTATTACAGCTGCCCAAGTTCCATCTACTATTTCATGGGGTCCATAAACATTATAAAACCTAGCTATTTCCATGTCTAAACCATATGTTTTACGGTATAATTTAATAATCTCCTCTCCTAAAAATTTACTTGTAGCATAAGGTGAAGTATGTGGATCACACCACCTAGAAGATGAACCAGCATAAACTAATTTTGCACCAGTTAATCTTGCGAATTCACAAACTCTTTGAGTACCTACAGTATTTACTCTAAATGTTTCTTGTGGGGTATTAAATGATTCTTGTATCCGAGCTAAAGCGGCTAAATGGAATATTAAATCAAAATCTTTATCCATAGTATTAATATTAGTAATATCATTACGATGGTAGACACATCCTGCTTGTTCATTAGATTTTAATCCTGTTTCATAATTATCTAATGAATGAACATTATGTCCTTCAAAAATTAATCTTTTAATAAGATTAGTTCCAATAAAACCCGCTCCCCCTGTTATTAATATCTTCATATTATTATGGTATTAGTTTTATATAAGATAAAGCATCTATATAATCACGTTCTTTAAAATATTTTATAGTAGACATATCTGCTCTATATTTTTCTCCTTTATACTTTTTTTGGTCTTTTTTTGGAATTTTAATAGATTTTACTGCCCCCCAATTCCAATTTTCTGTATCTGCCCCCGCAGCAAATATCATGCCTTTTTCTTTAATATTAACAGTATTAGGTAACCATATTAATTTAGTTTTTGGATCAGTCCAAGCTAAATCCTTATAAATTTCAGGTAAAATACTTATTTGTTCTTTATAAAATTCGGAATCTTTTAACATTAAAGTATTGGTCCAAAATCCACAAGATAAACTATAATAATTAGTAATATCTTTATTTATTTCTGTTTTATAACACAAATCACCCCCAGATTTGGGACAATTTATTATTTCATCATGTTTCATATTAAACTTTATTTAGTTTTGGTAGTTGTAACTTAGGCAATGATAATTCTACTTGTTTTGGAAAATCAGGTACATTTTTTTCTAAACTATTTTTAACTAATTCCTTCATTTTATCCCAACTAAAATTACTTTTAGCATAATATTTTTGTTTTTTAGAATTTTTAGAGTATTGTTTGTATTTTTTGAATACTTCTTTCATTGCACTCATTCCTTGTTGGGCATTTACTTGAAACCATTGGGCTTCTTTTATTAACCAATTATTAGCGGCAGAAGAATGTACATTTTCTAATTTTCCACCTAATAAAACATTACTATTTTTATCTAAAAAATCCAAATGACCAGACCACCCTGATGCTATAATAGGTTTTCCTGTTGTAGAAAATTCCAATAAGGGCCTTCCGTATCCCTCTCCTTTAGTAAATGAAATCATTCCTTTTACTTTTGGATGGTTATATAGTTCATTTATTTCTGAATCATCAAATTCCCCACTTAGTAGATAGACATTTGGTAGATTATTTCCACCTACTTCTTTTCTTATACCTTTAATTCTATCCAATATAACATCTCTACTAACATAAGAAGACACTCCAGTTGATGATTTTAAAATTAAAGCAGGTTTTTCTCCTCTTTTATTTTTAAAAGCTTCAAAAAAAGATTTAACTAAAACTCCCACATTTTTTCTATCATGACCATAAGCCCCATTCATCCAATGACCAACAAATAAATAACAAAATTGTTCTTTAATATCAGATAAGTCTATAGTTTTAATTTCAGAAAATTTAACTGGTTTATAAGTAGTTAGATCAACTCCTTCAAATATTACTTCTATTGGTTTTTCTAATTTAACTTGTTTTACTATTTGTCCTGTTCTTTGGTCTTTTTGATCATAAGCCATTCTTTGAAAGGTTTCTTTTGCAAAATTTGAAGAAACCCAATTCATATTCATTCTATTTAATCCTTCAATCCACTCTACTTTACATGCCGTAGCTTCAATGCCCGCTGTTAGACCAATATTATATTTTCCAATAGGTTGAAACTCATTAGGGATAGTTATTTGCATCCATAATTCAGGTTGTGATTTTTGCCAATCTGGGTTTGTTCTATGGTTATTTAAAAAGCTCCATTCCGGATGGTCTTCACAAAACCCCCATGAAGTTTCTCCCCACCTTTGTGGGAGTAATTCTACTTTATATTTATCTAATTCAATTATAGATTTTACTATATCTCTTGATCTTGCCCCATAACCCGAGTAGGTGTCAAAGGGACAACTAATTACAAAACGTGGTTTACTCATTAATATATGATTTTATGGTTTAAAAATTTTCCTTTATACTTATTAGTATTTATTAACTCATATTTTTTTCTTGGTTTCCAAGTATTAAATAATTCATTAAAAGCTTCCATCACTCTTTGTGCTTGATGTGGGGATGTAAAACCTGCCTCTTTACTTAAAGCCCATTCTCTCCCTTTTAATCCTCTTCTTTTTAATTCTTTTCTACCTAATTTATAACATTCCTTAATTCTCTCCATAGCATCTTCCCATTTACATCTGTCATCAAAAATATAAGGTGTTGGAGGTGAACCTTGAATGGATCTACTTGTTGGATAAACTGGGAAGGCCCACTCACCATGCTTTTTATAAGTACCTCTATGGTTAGAAGGTATATCAGCACTAGGGGTAAACCATTCTCCATTATCATCTTCAAATCTCATCTGATCCTGTAATCCACCTGTTACATTAGCAATAATTGGGGTTCCAGCTAACATTGCTTCTGTAGTTGTTAATCCCCAACCTTCATTAGATGTTAATAATATTTGAACATCAGCTAAATTATATAACCAATTTAATTGTTGTTCAGATAATCTTTGATCTATAAATAGTACATTATCTGGGTAGTTTTCATCAAATAAATATTCCTTTACTTTAGTTAAATCTGTTCCAGCATCTGTGGTTTTTTCTACCTTTAAAATCATATAACATTCCTTAGCTTCTTCTTCTGGTAGAGTATCTAAAAATGTTCTAAATGCTAACATAGCATCTGGTATTTGTTTTCTTCTAATATTTCTTGAATTAAAGAATAAAACGAATTTAGGTTGTTTATTTTTAAATATAGATTTTTTAAAGTTAATATAATCTAAATCATTATCTTCAATTGGGAAGAAATTTTTAGTATCTTTACCATGAGGGATATATCTAAAAATTCTATTCCCTTCATATCCTTTTAATACTAATTTATTAATATTAACAGTTTGTTTTGATATACCCATTAATAAATCACATGCTTCATAATATGGTCTATTGTACATAGGAGCAGGATAGTCATCCCAAATATTTAAATATGTAATAGGAATAGATTTTCTAATTTCTTGTTCTAAGTTCCAAATATGCATAAAATACCTTGGATCAGTAAATAACATAATAGCATCTGGTTTTTCCAATTTAATAATTTCTCTTATCATATTAGAATTACCATAACCATCAGATGGGTATAAAACTATAGAAGAATCCTTAATACCCATTAAATCATCAGTATTTTGTGATAAATCTAATCTTTTGCCTTTTTCTGGATGGTTGATTGATCCAGCTATTTGGCACCAATTAAAATGATGGGCAGTATGAGTAACTATTTCTTTAGCAACTGTTGCTACTCCTGAATGTACTCTAATATCGTCACATATTAGAAGTATTTTTTTTCTTTTATCCTTAGGGATATACTTAAAGTCTTTATTCATTGTCCTTTAGTTCGAGATTAATTTGATTAGTAATTTGTTTACGAAAATCTTCATCTGTAAGATATAAAAACAGGCTACGGTCGGCAAGTTTTTGAAAAGAAAATTTACGTTTTACACATTCAATTTTAAAATTCTCGAATAAATCGCTTTTGACTTTGACACTCGTTAGTGTCATTGGTTTTTTATTTGTCATAGTCTTTATTATTTAAAACATTTATTATACATATATAAGTATTATTCAAAATGCGCCTTTGCTCCACATAGTTCTTTATCTTCCCCATAAGGACAAAATGTACAATTCCATTTAGAAGGTGATTTTAAATAATCTATTTCTTTAATTTTTCCACTTGAACTAAAACATTCTGTTATAAAATCTTTTACAGCGTTGCTAGCTCTATTTATTTTTATTTTACCACTTGGTGGTACAAACTGTTGTACTCTATATGCTTGATGGGGTGACATTATTTTTTCATCATCCCAATCTAACACTTTTCTTTTTACGATTAAAAATTCAATCTCTATTTTATCTAATGGAATCCCATATTGTTCAGAAAAGAATTTTTTATATAATATTAACTGAAAATGTTTATCTTCGTTTTTCTTATCATATTGATTCCACCCCTTAGTACTGGTTTTTATGTCGATTATTTTAAATGTATCTGTTGTTTCACAATATGTTACAACATCTAGATACCCCATGTATAATACGTTATTTA
>JAAHTH010002094.1_pt1 | contig 15956 bp, 8 predicted proteins | sample 6116091 | NCBI WGS metagenome assembly JAAHTH01 (sample SAMN13939990, study PRJNA603662) | sponge metagenome | isolation source: marine sponge | host: Mycale hentscheli | place: New Zealand | collected 2006 | reverse complement strand
CCTCCTTACGTATTGTATGGTCTCCAAAAATACCATGAACTGTATCATCTTCTTGTGTTATTTGTTCTACATTTTGGAAATCGTGTTGGTATCTGTCTACACCAAAAAAGTCATATACTTTGTTTAATTCTATCTGGGGGTTAGTTGTCAGATCTTCAAATCTGATAAATAGGATATTTTTATCTATTCCCTCATCTATCATTTGTTTTAATCTTTCAACTGCAATACCTATTGGGGGTGTTTGTGCCCAATGGTCAACTCTTTTAGCTGTAGTAGTACCTTTCATTTCAGCCCAATTTACAATACCACTATCTTTATCTTGATTTTTTCTAAAGTTTTTTTCCATAGAAGCATAGACAGATCTTAAATCTCTAACCATACAAACTATTTTTGGGTCTGGGTAAAATGAGTTTAAAAAGTTATAATGTATACCCCATCCTCTAGATTTATCAACTACATATTTTTTATCTGTAATACCGTTGAAAAATCCTTCTACTCCTTGACGGCAAAAGTTAAGCCATCCTTTTTTCATTAACTTTGGATCTTGGGCTAGGAAAGCATTATCGTTTGTATAATTACCTCTAGCTGCAAATAGTAATTCTAATACACCAGAAGTAGGTGTAACATAAAAGTTAGGATTTTGTCCTAATATATTTTGAAGTAATGTGCTACCTGCTCTAGGAAGTGATGATTGGAAAAGTATTTTTTCCATTATTGTTTATTTATCGACTCTACAATTTTATTTATATCAAATACTTCCCTTAAATCATTATAAGCAATAGAAGAAACATCTTGTGCTAAATTAAAAGGTTGATAAACAGAATTTTGAATTTGGGGTTCTTTAGTAAAAGGTTCTGCTAAAATATTATCATGTAATTTGTACCCAAATACTTTTGGTTTAGTAGTAATCCAACACACAGTAGATTTTTTACCCATAGCTGCAGCTAAATGTTGTCCAAAAGAATCAATTAATAAACATTTAGACGATAGTTGTAATAATATAGCTATACTTCTAAATCCATCTAAAGCATGTAGTGTATCTGGGTATTTATATTGGTCTTCTCTTTTAATATGGACTATGGTATAATCTTCTTTATAATGTTGTATTATCTCATTAACTGTAGGTTCTGGAATGTCTCTAGTCCATGAATATTGAAATCCTTGACCCATTGGTCCTCCGTTTGGTTGGATTGCCATAATAGGTTTTTCAGTTTGGTAAAAAGGTTTAAAATAATCTGTTTCTGGTTGGGTTAAATAGAGTTCTGGTTGTTCGTTATTGTAATTTAAACCATATATTTTACACCATGTTCTGAATAGATGTTCTTTTTCTGTTAAAAATGAGGTATGACGATATGGATCTTCAATAAAAATTTTACAATCTTGATCTTTAACATATTTTAAATATGCACCCCCTATTTGCTCTATTCTAAAGCATTCATTAATATGGGGGTTATTTAAAAATACATCAGGGTAAGCTGTAACGACTATAATATGGGCATTTTTATAGCGTTTTCTTAAAACTTTGGTCATAGCTGTTGCCATGATACTTTTTCCTAGACCACCGTCTATTTGAAATATAATATTCATTTATAACTTGATTTTAGTGTAACTAATATACGTAACTAATTTAAATACTCCTAGTTATCTTACCAAGGAGTACCATTTGATTCTGTAATTGCTGCTCGTGCTATAATATTTAAGGCAATAGAGGCAGAATTTTCAGTTTCAAATACTGTTTTATCTACATTACTATCAACCCATCCTAAAACATCATCTTGAGTAAGATCTTCATATGGGATAAAATCGGTATCTTCCCTAGAACCTACTACTTCAAGTTCACCAATTTTTCTAGTACCAGAACCGGATAATTGAGATTCACATGCGTATGTTATTTCTGTTACTACACCATCTGTTATAGTTCTTTTAAGGTCGTAAATTTTCCAAGTGTGGTTCATAGTATGAATTTTTTATTTATTATAAATATATTAACTTTTTGGTAAATAATCAACTATAAGATGAATTCTATATTCATCACTATTATTATTTACAGCATGTTCACGGCCATTGTTAATTTCCCATACTTCTCCTGCTTTTAAATTTTTAGTAGTATCACCTACTTTAAAAATTATATTTTCATTTGTAATTAGGGGTATATGAGTTCTTTTTACTTCCATTAACGATTTTCCATTATCCTTATGAATAGGTATAGAACCCCCGGGTTTTAATCTAGGGAGTAATACACGAATAAAATATCCTGGGCCATAATGTTTTTCATAAATAGGTTGAAGAAGATTTCTTATGTAATCAAAATCTAATTGTTTGTAATTAGTTTTATTTTTTGCTCCTATTAGTCCAGTTTTTAAACTATTTTTATCCCATAATATTTCTAATGAATTGGTTTGGTTATGGGCTCTAAAATCTGCATTCCTATGATTATGTTCATTCCACTGTTCTTCAGTAAAAGTGCTTAGATTTTTTAGAATTAAAGTTATATCTAGGTTACCTAAAAATTTAAAATCAAAAGGTTGGGATGCTTTTATATCTTGAAAAATTCTACGTTGTGGATTCATATTGTAAATATTTAAAATCTTCTTGGTAAGTCTTTTTTAACAATTCTAAACTTTCGGTATTATATAAGCTTATAGAAGAAATAGTAGGTTTATTTTTTGTTTTGTTTTTGTGAGGTAAAACAAAATCAGTATTAACATTTAAAATTTTTGATATTATAGAACAATCTTTAACTAAATCCTCTAATTTTAAATAATTAACTTTTGCACCTATATCATTCCATTTTGTTTGGGGTAGGTAAAACTTTACCCCATAAGCTGTTGGGGCTTTTCTTTTACTAAAATTTACATCGTTAAAAACATTCATACAAAATTTATTTGTATGATAAGGTAAATGGTGTTGGTTATCTGTTACTAATTTTACAAATTGGTTAAAATCTAAACTGAAGAAATTTTTATACTTATCTTTATCTTTTATAATTTGACGTTGAAAATAATAGGATGAAACCATTCTATCTATAGGATTTCTACAAATTTGATAAATTTTATAATTATAAAAATCTTGAATCCCCATAATTTCTAATAATTCTGAAAGTAAAGGATGTTTTTTCTGTGGGGTTAAGTCAAAAGAAAGGTTATAATCTTTAAACATTTTAACTAAAGAAGTAGAACCTGTTTTTGATGGAAGTAAAAATATTAATTTTTTGTCTTTAAGAACCATATAAAGTAGAACCTGTTAAAACTGTTTGGATATTAGCTAATTCATCATCACTAAATAAAGAAGAAGAAACTCGAATACCTTCATACAAATTTTGGGTATAATTTCTTAAACTAGAACGTACTTGTTTTATATTATCCCCGTAACTAGGAGAATCACTTTTAATATTTTCTTCTATAGTTCTTGAGATTAAAGATTGAATATTATAAGAATTTCCTAAAATTTCAAGTTTTTTTACTTTTTGTTCTTGTGTTAGCATAACTTTTATATTATAGAATTAAATGATTTTGAAGCTGATATTGTTGTTTCGTACTCTATTACTTTAGATTCATTAACATTAATTTTAAACCAATCTTCTATTAAAGTCCATTCTAAAGATTCACGGTTTTTATTTAAAATGTAACGGATATTTTCTTCATTATCACTAATGGGAAATAAATAAGGTTCGGTATTAAATTGACCATTTATCAAATCATCCATAGAATTAGATAATATTGTATGACATAAATCTAAACTATCAAATGATGCTGAAATTGAATTTTCTATATCTTGTTGTGTCATAATCTTAACTTTCTTTTAATCTTTCTGTTCCTTTCCAAGCATTAACTGCATCTTTATCTTTTCTAGTACCAATCAATAAAACGTTATATTCACCATCTGTATCAGCAAATATTGTTAGTATAGTTTTTTCTAGGTTTACAACACCATATGCTCTACCGAAATGGTTTTTAGCATTAACCCATACTTGATCATCTTCATTTAAGTGTTTATAATAATCAGGTAGGTCTATGGATGCTTGACCATTTTCTACTTCTACTTCAAACCTGTATAAGTTATCACCCGCTGTTGGGGATTCAACTGTAGAATGGTATAATACATGGGTTTCTGTTTTAGTTAATTTTGGGTGGGGAATTGCAAAATTTTTACTTGTAGCAGAAAAACTTCCATTTACACATAATGTTCTTCCACTTGAATTTAAGCACCCACACATTAAATGATTACCGGAACCTTGTCCAAGATAAAATTTATAGGTTTCAGCTCCAAATACAGTAGGGCCTGATCTTTGTCCTATATAAATGTTATTATTGGATGCTCCTTTAACACATTGACCTGCATATGGTCCGATCGCTATATTACACCCTCCATTTATAGCACAGGTAGAAGATGATTGACCCCCAACACATAAAGCAGCATACCCTATAACTGTATTAAAGTATCCAGCACTCATATTTCTTAAAGCATCTATACCTAGTACTATGTGTCCACCTTGTGTGCTATTACCATAACGGCTAACTCCGGGTCCTATAAAAATAGAATCGTTTTGATTACTCATACCGCAACCTGCTGCGCATCCTATAAAAATAGATCTTCCTCCTGTACAGTTAAAACCTCCTGCATACAACCCCATGTATATATTACATGCTCCTGTAGTATTGCAGTTAGCATTTTGGTACCCTATTGCTACATTATAATCACCAGTGGTTATATATCTTAGATTATAAGCACCCAGAACTTGGTTATAATTAGCGTTATTTAAAGTACCTGTGCACATATTACTATAACCTACTACAGTATTGATACCTCCACACATTGTGTTTTTAAAGTTAAAGGAACCAAGAACAACATTACTAACCCCATAACTTTTATTACTTCCACATGCTGTAGAATTCAGGGTGCCAATTATTACATTTCTAGCATTTAGATTACATGCATATGTACCATTACACCATCCTATTATGTGATTACAGTGTGAATAGCAACCATTTTCTACATTACAATTACCAATTACTACATTTCTTTGGATTGAAGATTTAAAATTACATAGACCATGTTTTCCTATTACTACATTATCTGCTATACATCTATTATAACCTGTACATGTATTATTACCCTTTAAAGCAGCCTCACCAATAGCTATACTACTAATAAATGACCCTGAAAGCATAGTGTTTGTACCTATAGCTATGCTATCTGTATGGAGACAATAAGAATTAGTTAAGTTTCCTCTACCAGCACTTTCACCAATTCGTATTGTATTTTTTCCTTGAGATCTACATCCTGCATTATGGCCAATATTTATACTATTTTGGTTAGTTAAAGGATCTATAGTAAATATAGCACAAACTTCATTTGTTCTGCAAGGATCAGATACTACACCTGTTACAGTTGATGAATATCCTAAACCTGGGTTTGTGATATTTACATTATTTACATCTCCACAATATATTTCATTTCCTGGGTTGTTATTATTGAAGTAATAGCTAGTATACCTACATGCATTAGCTTGTATTGCAGCACCAGTACCACTACCTCCTCCTGTAAGAACTATAGGTTTGCTGCAACCATTACCTCTTTGATAATAACTATAAACTGGACAAAACCCAGAACCATCTTGGGTAAAAATTACTGTACTTATATCTAAACCACCTGAACCAGATAATGCTGTATTTTCACCAATAGCAATTAAATTACATTGACCAGTAAATTCAGCATTATTAGAAGCACCCCCAATTATAATAGATTGTTGGGCATTTGCATGTGATGCACTAATTGATAAGGTTCCTAAAACGCATGAGGATTGTAACTGTGCCATATTATTCTTGTTGTTTTAATATAAATATTTCTTTTTTCAACTCATCTATTTGTTCTTGTTGTTCTTGAAGAGCTTTAATTAATACTGATGTTAGTTTAGAATATTTTATACCCATTAAATCTCCATTATCATCGTGTTCAACAAGATGTGGGTATATTTTTTCTACATCTTCTGCAATTAAACCAATATCTTTCTTTTTAGTTTCTTTCCATTCAAACTCTACAGGTTCAAGTTTTTTAAGATTATCAAGTTGATCTTGTAAAGATACAATATTTTCTTTATATCTCCTAGCTGATGTCTCTACTAATGCTGTTGTACGTGTTGTACCATTTACATCCAAACGAGTTTGTGGTGAAGTACAACCTAAACCTGTTCTACCGTTTGAACTAACGTTAAGAGCATTTGATCTTGACCCATCTGCCGTACCATCTCCAACTGCAAATAAATGGCAATCTGTTATACTCCAAACGTTATATCTACCTATAACAAAAGAGTTTGCTTGATTTGCTGTAGTACCATTATTAGGATTGGTTGTTCCACATCCAAAAGCATATTGTTGACTACCATTTGCTGAAGTAGCACCTAAACCAAAAGCTATACTATTACTACCATACCCATCAGATGCAAAACCACCTACTATAGATGCTTGTCCAAAATGGTTTTGGTTTTGACATCCTACTAGTAAACTTTGATGTCCATAAGTGGGCTGTCCAGGTATTGTACAGTTATTTTCTCCAATTGCAACAGTTCCATTTGCAAATACGTCATTTCCTCCTCCAAAGGCAGCAGCTCCACCTACAGAAGTAACAGAATTTCCAACGCAATTACTATTACCCATTACAAGGTTACCTTGGGAGCTTAAACCATTTACACAGTTATTACAACCCCCTACAATATTACCTCCTCTAACATCTACAGCACTACCTCCTAATACATGGTTTTGAGTTCCTACTACTAATCCAAAAGGTGATATAACTTCATTTTGTTCCCCTGATGTAATAGATGATTTAGCTCCACCCTTAACTGAATTATCTACACAGTTACCAAGACCAGAGACTATTGAATTACATGAATATACATCATTGCTAGTACCACCTAATGCAACTGAATTTAAAGCTGTACTGTGTACTGTATTAACTGCACCTCCTATTGCTACTGAAGCCCCTGCTGATGCTGTAACGGCATACCCAAATGCAAAACTTTGTGCTCCTTCAGCAATTGAAAGTTCACCACCTGCAAAAGAAAATGATCCTGAGGCTAAATTATTTTCACCACCTGCTATTGAACTACCTACTCCTTTAGCAATATTACTACTACCTCCTCCTATAAAGCTACATGCTCCTGAGCCTGTGTTTAGAATACCACCCCCAATAAAAGAATGACAACTATTAACTTTATTACTTTGTCCACCTACTACACTGGAAAAACATGCTGAATTACTACTTCCTCCTGTATCGGATATTTGGTTTCCACAACCTCCTAATATAGCTGAATAGTAAGTTGTAGTAGGGGGTAATCCACCGTTAGAATAGATTGTATTATCTTTACCTCCTCCAATTATTGAATAGCTTGCAAAATCACACCTGATATGGTTATTATTTCCACCCCCTATAAAACTCCAATCCGCTGATGATGTGTTTAATTGACCACCTACAATTGAAGAATAACCTTGTGATACTTTATTTCTAAGACCACCTCCTATAAATATCCCACTCTCACTACCCGGTGCTGAATTACAACAACCACCAACTATAATTCCACCAGGAGTGTTTACTGTATTGAGTTCTCCTGCTCCTATAAATGCACCTGGACCTCCATAAGGACCGTCAATTGTATTAGATACACCACCTACTATAACACCTCTATTTAAAGAATTAGATATTGTATTATTACATCCTGCTCCTATAAATCTGAAATTATTATATGCACCAGATAAAGTATTATCTTGACCACCTACAATTACAGAAGTATGAGATTGATAATCACCAGATATACTGTTGTTATTTCCTCCTACAATTACATGTTTTGCATTTTGAGAATAATTTGATGAAATAGAATTACTAATACCACCTCCTATAAAACTACATGCTGCTGAAGCTGTGTTTAAATATCCACCTGCTATAGTAGCACATCCTCCAGTTACACAGTTATATGCACCAAATACTGTTGAATTACTACCTGAGGCATATACAAAAGTACCCATAGCGGTATTACCTCTATGTAAATCTGGGTCTCCTCCAAAAATTCCTGCATGAGCACAATATCCCATAGCTTGGGTACCATGACCAGCAGCTGTACTACCATGACCCATTGCAAAAGTATCAGATCCTGAAGCTTTTGTTGAGAATCCTAATGCAACAGCATAATGTCCAGTAACACAAATTGGACCTGTATCTGAGGCACAACCACCATATCCTAAAGAATAGTTTCCAGTTACTATAGTACATTTTCCACCTGCTAGTGAATCAATACCAGAAACTGTATTATTTTCACCACCTACTATAACACTACATGCTCCTGAACTTGTGTTATAAATACCACCTACAATTGAAGAGTAATCACCTGTTACACAGTTTGATACACCAACTCCAATAAACCCACCATCTGCATTTTTAACTATATTTCCTCCACCTCCAAGTATAGCACCGTATGTAGATCCACTTACTTCATTTCCTGTTCCACCTAAAATAAATGCTCCATTACATATTGTATGAATACAATGACATGAACCTCCTAAAATTGAAGAAAAATTACCTTCATTTAAATTATTACATCCACCTCCTATAAAAGCAAAGCCAGCAGAAGCTGTATTATAGAAACCTCCTACAATAATACCAGCACAACCTGAAGCAAGGTTATGACATCCAGTTCCTATAAAATTATGTCCCCCACCAGTATTTTGATTATTAACACGGTTAGATGTACCACCAACAATTACATGTCCTTGGTTTGTAGAACCTATAATACAGTTACCATAACCCGCTCCTATAAATCCACCAGAATGTGAACCTTCAATTGTATTAGTGTTACCACCAGCAATTACTGATGTTACACTTGTACAAATACAGTTAATAAGACCACCTCCTATAAAGTTACAACCACTAGTTATTATATTATTTCTTCCTCCTACTATAGTACTACATTTTCCTAAAACACAGTTTTGATAACCACCTCCTATAAAAGTATAATCTGCAGAACTTGTATTTTCTTGACCTCCTCCAATAAAGGATCTTTCAGTTTCTTTTAGAAAATTTCCAAAACCACCTACAATAATATTGTAACATGAAGAAGCACTACCTGAAATTACATTACTTTTACCACCTCCGATAAACATATAGCCTTGATTACTACCAGTTATAATGTTTTGACCCCCACCTACTAGTACATTTCCTGTGGTTCCAAAATCTAATAAATCAATTTTATTTGCACTACCACCTCCCATAAAATTAGTAGCATACGCAATTAATTTGTTACATGATCCTCCTACTAAAACATGGGGGGCTGTTACAAAGTTAGTACATACAATGTTTTCAACCCCAGCACCTATAAAACTATGATCTCCACAGTTAACATTTGATTTTCCTCCTACAATTACAGCACAACATGCAGCATCAATACAGTTATTAGCACCAGCTCCAATAAAACTACCAGATGCACCCGTAAATGCAGAACCAAGACCTGTACCAGTTATACAGTTATTTCTACCAGCTACAATAGCAGCTACACCACCAGCATTGCTGTTTTCACAACCACTACCTATAAAGTTATAATCTCCTTTATTAGCACCAATTGTACCCGAAGCACTATTATCATATCCACCAACAATAACTTGACCTTTGGCACAAGTATTTATTGAGTTAGAATAACCAGCTCCAATAAAGCCCCATTGACAAGATGCATTTACAGTGTTATTTTGACCCCCAGCAATAGTTGACCAACAACCTTGAGCAGTATTTGAACCACTTACAGGTTGAATACCTGAATCTTCGTCTCCAGGAACATAATATTCATATGGACCTGTTGGACCACTTGCACCTGAAGAACCACTTGTACCTGATGAACCACTTGAGCCTGATGTGCCTGATGATCCACTTGAACCACTTGATCCACTTGTTCCACTATTTCCTGAAGATCCACTAGTTCCTGATGTACCACTTGAGCCACTTGAACCTGAAGTACCAGATGTCCCACTTGTGCCACTTGAGCCACTTGAGCCACTTGAGCCTGATGTACCACTTGAGCCACTTGAGCCACTTGAACCACTTGTGCCACTTGAGCCACTTGAGCCACTTGAGCCTGATGTACCTGATGATCCACTTGAACCTGAAGAACCTGAAGTTCCTGATGTTCCCGATGAACCACTTGAGCCACTTGTACCACTTGAACCCGAAGAACCACTTGAGCCACTTGTACCACTTGTTCCTGATGAACCACTTGATCCACTTGTTCCACTTGAACCTGATGAACCACTTGAGCCACTTGAACCTGAAGTACCAGATGTTCCACTTGTACCACTTGTACCACTTGAACCTGAAGTACCGGATACACCTGAAGAACCACTAGTACCACTTGATCCGGATGTTCCTGATGAGCCACTTGAACCGCTTGAACCACTTGAACCTGAAGTACCAGATGTTCCTGAAGAGCCACTTGAACCGCTTGAACCACTTGAACCTGAAGTACCAGATGTTCCTGAAGATCCACTTGAACCTGAAGAACCTGAGGATCCTGATGATCCTGATGAACCTGAAGTACCACTTGCTCCTGAAGAACCACTTGTTCCTGAGCTACCATCTCCACCTGAAGCACCATCTAAGTTAATTGTCCAGGAATTATATTGACCACCACCAACTACTCTAGTTGGAGGAGTAAAAGTTAAATTACCATTTGAGGAATTATAACTTACAACTTCACATTCTTGAAAATTATCAATATCGTGAACTATAATAATAGATTGAGCTGTTGTATAAGCTAAATCTGTTTCAACAGATATTATTGAGTCTACACTATTATTTAATGTAAAGGTTGTTGTAGATGTTGTTGCATATTTATCTGAAGTACCTGAAGAACCTGATGTGCCAGATGAACCTGAAGTACCACTTGAGCCACTTGAACCTGATGTGCCACTTGAACCTGATGAACCACTTGTGCCACTTGAACCTGAAGAACCTGAAGTTCCATCTGCTCCACTTGAACCTGAAGTTCCTGAAGTACCTGAAGAACCACTTGTACCCGATGTACCACTTGAACCTGAAGAACCTGATGTTCCAGAAGAACCTGATGAACCTGATGAACCTGATGTACCACTTGTACCACTGTCTCCTGAAGAACCTGAAGTTCCATCTGCTCCACTTGAACCAGAAGTCCCTGAAGATCCGCTTGAACCTGAAGAACCAGATGTTCCACTTAAGCCTGAAGTACCTGATGTTCCACTAGAACCACTTGAGCCACTTGAACCTGAAGAACCTGATGTACCACTAGAACCGCTTGTACCACTTTCTCCTGAAGAACCTGATGTACCACTAGAACCACTTGTACCACTTTCTCCTGAAGAACCTGATGTTCCTGAAGTACCTGAAGTACCGCTTGAACCTGAAGAGCCAGATGTACCGCTTGAACCTGAAGAGCCAGATGTACCAGAAGAGCCAGATGAACCTGAAGAGCCGCTTGTACCTGAATCACCAGATGAACCTGAAGAGCCACTTGTACCAGATGAACCAGATGTACCACTTGTACCACTGTCTCCTGAAGAACCCGAAGTTCCTGACGAACCTGAAGAACCTGACGAACCGCTTGATCCAGAAGTACCTGAAGTACCGCTTTCACCACTTGATCCACTTGTACCACTTGTGCCTGATGTACCACTTGTGCCACTTGAGCCACTTGAGCCACTTGAGCCTGAAGTTCCTGAAGTACCGCTTTCACCTGAAGAACCAGATGTACCACTTGTACCACTGTCTCCCGAAGAACCTGAAGTTCCATCTGCTCCACTTGAACCAGATGTACCTGATGAACCTGATGACCCTGATGAACCACTTGTACCTGATGTACCACTTGAACCAGATGAACCTGATGAACCTGATGAACCTGATGAACCACTTGTTCCTGAAGTTCCTGAAGAACCTGAAGTTCCTGATAATCCTGAGGATCCTGAAGTTCCTGAAGTACCAGATGTTCCTGAAGAGCCACTTGAACCGCTTGAACCACTTGTACCACTTGAACCTGAAGTACCACTTGAACCTGATGTTCCTGATGTTCCAGATGATCCAGATGTTCCTGATGTACCACTTGTTCCTGAAGTTCCTGAAGAACCAGATGAACCAGAAGAACCAGAAGTACCACTTGTGCCACTTGAACCTGAAGTTCCACTTGAACCTGATGTACCTGATGAACCATCACCACCTGAGGCACCATCTAAGTTAACTGTCCAGGTTGAGTAAGTTCCACCACCTACAACTCTAGTTGGGGGTGCAAAAGTTAATGCTCCTGTACCACTGTTATAAGTTACAACTTCACACTCTTGAAAATTATCTACATCATGTACTATGATGATAGATTGTGCAGGAGTATATGCAAGACCTGTTTCAACTGTTATTGTCGCGTTGGTTGAATTGTTTAATTGGAAAGAAGTTCCTGATGTTGTTGCATATCTATCTGATGTACCACTTGAACCTGATGTACCTGAAGAGCCACTTGTACCACTCTCTCCTGATGAACCACTTGTGCCACTTGTACCACTTGTACCACTTGTTCCTGATGAACCACTTGAGCCTGAAGTTCCTGAAGTACCACTTGAGCCACTTGAACCACTTGTACCTGAGGTTCCTGAAGTACCACTTGTGCCACTTGTGCCTGAAGAACCTGAACTGCCACTTGAACCGCTTGTACCAGAAGAACCTGAGGTTCCTGAAGAACCACTTGTGCCACTTGAACCACTTGTGCCACTTGCTCCTGAAGAACCACTTGTGCCACTTGCTCCTGAAGAACCACTTGTACCTGATGTACCACTTGTACCACTTGATCCAGAAGTACCTGAAGTACCATTTGTACCACTTGAGCCACTTGTGCCTGATGTGCCACTTGAGCCACTTGAGCCACTTGATCCAGATGTTCCATCTGCTCCACTTGAACCAGAAGTTCCTGAAGTTCCACTTGAACCTGAAGAACCAGATGTTCCTGAAGAGCCGCTTGAACCACTTGAGCCACTTGAGCCACTTGAACCTGAAGAACCACTAGTACCACTTGATCCGGATGTTCCTGATGTTCCTGAAGAACCTGAGGATCCTGATGAGCCTGATGAGCCACTTGTGCCTGATGTACCTGATGTGCCTGAAGAGCCTGAAGAGCCTGAAGAGCCTGAAGAGCCACTTGTACCTGAGGTACCACTGTCACCACTTGAGCCACTTGTACCACTTGAACCAGAAGAACCACTTGTGCCACTTGAGCCACTTGAACCACTTGAGCCACTTAAACCAGAAGTACCTGATGTGCCACTTGTGCCACTTGAACCTGATGAACCACTTGAGCCTGAGGTTCCGCTTGTACCACTAGTACCGCTTGAGCCACTTGAACCACTAGTACCGCTTGAGCCACTTGAACCACTTGAGCCACTTGAACCAGAAGTACCAGATGTACCAGATGATCCTGATGTACCACTTATACCTGAAGAACCTGAAGTTCCACTTGAGCCACTTGTGCCTGATGTTCCCGATGAACCCGAAGAACCTGAAGTTCCTGATGCTCCTGAAGAGCCACTTGTTCCGCTTGTACCACTGTCACCACTTGAGCCACTTGTGCCACTTGAACCTGAAGAACCACTTGAGCCACTTGTTCCTGAACTACCATCACCTCCTGAAGCACCATCTAAATTTACTTCCCATGTTGAATAAGTTCCTGATCCTACTTGCCTTGTTATATTAGTAAAACATAATACTCCAGTTGCTGAATCATAAGAACTAACTTCACATTCTTGAAAATGGGTAATATCGTGTACTATAATTATGGATTGTGCTGTTGTATAAGCTAATCCCGTTTCAACCGTAAGGCAAGGAGTAGAAGCTCCTAATTGGTAAGTAGTTCCTGATGTTGTTGCATATCTATCAGATGTACCAGAAGATCCTGAGGTACCACTTGATCCGCTTGTTCCTGATGAACCTGATGTACCTGATGAACCTGATGTACCTGCATCTCCTTTTCCACCTGATGTACCTGATGTACCTGATGATCCACTTGAACCACTTGTACCACTTGAGCCGGCTACATTTCCTGAAAGGTTTACTTCCCAACTACAATAATTTCCTGTTCCTTCTTGGGTTATAATATCACCATAACATAAAATTGCTGTTACAGGATCATAACTTTGAACTAATGCTGTTTGAAAAGCAGTATCACTATTGGCCATTATCATTTCTTGGCCTGCGGAATATGCTAAACCTTGTTCTACTGTAATACAGGTATTACCTACTCCTAAATCTTTACAAGTTGATGAAGTTGTTACATATCTATCCCCATCAGCACCTGAGGAACCAGAAGAACCACTAACTCCCGAAGAACCACTTGTACCTGATGTTCCTGATGAACCACTTGAACCAGATGAACCACTTGTACCTGATGTTCCACTAGATCCACTTGAACCTGAAGAACCTGCTGCTAATGTGGTTGTTTTCTTTACTTCTTTTGTTATACTATCAACAACAACTACTTCAAAATTTGTTGTAGTATCTGGTAAATCTGGAGTAAACACACTTCCTGAGAATGATGCTGAACCTGTATTATTAAATGAACCTGATATTGATATATCATATGCATCTGCGGCTGTAAATGCATCTACTGATTGGGAAACATGCCAAGCATTAATTGTAAAACCTTGTGAGATTTCATCAACATTTGGATTAAAAATATTTTCTAACTTATTGGCCATCAGGTTTTATTATAAATATTAACTTTTTTTTTTATGGTACTAAACAAACTTTTTTATATGTAGTACCATCATGAAAATATAATTCTGAGGCACCACCCCCTGCATCACAAGCTACTAACATTCCTGCTTGACCAGTACCAATTGGATCTCTTAATTGCATTTGTGTTGTGCATCCTACATTTAAATTATTTACGTAGGTGGTACAAGCAGCAGTACTCGTAATATTTGAACCAACAATAAAGGAACATTCATGTTTAACAAAATTTTCACATCCTCCTATAATATAGGATTCACAGGCAGAAGCTGTATTATTCATACCACCTAAAATTGCTGAGTGTCTAACTGTAGTTTTACATGAATTAGAAACATTATAACTTGGATCAATAGTATTTTTACACCCACCTACAATTGAATTACCATAATGTGCGCAACCTTGTATTACGTTACAATTACCACCTCCAATAAAAGCTAAACCAGGAGAATTAATACATCCACATATTAAATTATTAGTACCAGACCCTATTATTGAATTTACAGCTGAACCAGATATAATATTTTTACAACCCCCTCCTATAACATTTTGGGTTGTAAGGGCACCAATAGTATTAGATGCATTTTCAGGCCCACATATTTCATTATTGCTACCCCCAAGTATTGAGTTATAACATAAAAATGTATTACTCATATTATTATTTCTTCCCGCACCTATAAAGTTAGTAGCTGAATTCCTAGAAGATGTTATAGTATTATTAAATCCTCCTACAATTGCTGTACAAGATTGATTAAAAATCTCATTATCACAGCCTCCTAAAATTGATGAAAGTGAACCCGTTACTTTATTATCTCCATCTCGAGGAAAGATAACACAATTACTCCCAGTTAAATAAGGTCCTTCTGATGGGGTTACTATAAAACTACTAGCTGCTACATAACCCACAATTCCTGTATTATTGTTATAAGATAATAGATTAGTTTGGGATATACTTGGAATACCCTTTAGTTGTAAATCAAGAGTATTAGAACCCGAGAATAATAAACTACCAGATAATGTTAGTGAACCAGATAATGTAATATCATAAGCTTCTGCCTTTGTAACAGCATCTAACGATTGTGATACTTGGGCTGCTCTTTTTTTTTGACCTGTTGCTATCCCGAGGGTCGAACGTGTAACCGCCCTTATCAGTCGGTATTCTCGTGAGAGGGGTGCGGGGCTGGCTC
>JAAHTH010002091.1_pt1 | contig 15963 bp, 16 predicted proteins | sample 6116091 | NCBI WGS metagenome assembly JAAHTH01 (sample SAMN13939990, study PRJNA603662) | sponge metagenome | isolation source: marine sponge | host: Mycale hentscheli | place: New Zealand | collected 2006 | reverse complement strand
AGCATCAATTGCTGATTATAAGAAAAGATTCAAATTGAAATAAAAATAATTTGTCGGCGAATTGACATTTATTATATATATAAATAATTGTGTCAATTCGCCGAAACATATTTTATATATAATATAACATAATATATATTATTCTTGAATAGTATCTCCTACTGCTACAACTTTCTCAAAGTTATGATATGCTAATGGTGGATTCTCTTGAAGATCTAAATATAAAAAGTCATATCTGTTAGGTGTTGCTTTTTGATATATTTTCAGAAAGTTTTCTTCACCTCCAAATAAATCACCATATTCAGATGCTACATTTGTAAGTTCTTTTTTATTTGGAAAAGGACTGCCAATAATTACATCTGTTGCATTACTTCTAACAACGGGAGAAACTGAATTTGTGAATTTCTGAGAAGAAATAATCATCAATTTTATATTATAATGTCTGAATCTACTTGCCAAATGGTTGACAGTTGCTTCTCTTTTTACAGAACCTAAGCAATCATCAAGAACAATCGCAATTTCTGGTTGTTCTTCTTTTTCAAATTTGATTTGATTATTTACAATATTATTTATAATATTATCATCATATTTATCATAAACATCATAAACTTTCAATAAATGTCTTGATGTAACATCATTCATAATTGTATTGGATAATATGTGAACATTATCAAAACAATCTTGTCCATACATACTATCTGATAATAATAAATTACTTATAATAGTACTTTTACCAGTCTTTACTGGCGATATCATCAATAATAATGAACCACCACCAACACCACTTATATTTGGTAAATGTGGATGAATATTCTTTTTAGGTGCTTTCACATTATCTGGATCTTTTATTTTTTGAACAATTGGTAATTCCATATATATATATTTATAATATATTTTATTTTTAGAATATATTATAAAATTATCTGAAACAAAATTCCCATTCACTTTTTCTTGGAATTTGTACTGCATTCATTACTTTCTTTTTTATTATATCTTCTTCTTGTTGTTTCTTCAATAAGACTGCTTCTTCCTCTTTTTTCTTTTTCTTTATTTCTTTTCTTTCTAATCTTTTTCTTTCTGCTAATTCTAAGGCATTAGCAACTGCCAATTGTACATCTTGTGGTGTAATATTATGATTATAAACTGGCATTGTTTCTAAATTTTGCTTTTCAACTTCTTTCATTTTCTTTTTATATTCAGCTTTCTTTCTTCTTGTTTCTGCTGCTTTCTCTCTTATTCTTGCTAAATGTTCTAATCTTGCTTGTGATGGTTTCCCTTTCCTTTTATCAACCTTTTTTGGTTTCTCTGCTGGTTTCTCCTCTATTTTCTCTTCAAATACTGGATGTGGTTCTGGGTCTGGTTCTGGTATTACTTCTGCTTCTTCAATTTCTTTTTCTAATTCTTTTATTTCCTCTTCTATTTCTTGAACTGGTTCAACTTCTAAGACTTCATTATGCTCTTCAACTGGTTCTTCTTTTATTGTAACCTTTTTTTCTTTTTTTCCTTCAAATACTATATTTTGTTCTAACTTTTCTTTCGGTAATATAGTAGGTGCTTCTGGAATAATTTCCTTTTTAGGAACAATCATTTTGGGCAATAAATCTTTCATATATATCTATATAATATTATTTTTTTAGTATTGTTTTTCTTTCGGTTTTATGCATAATGTGATAATGGATTTACCAGTGATACCTGTCTTGAATTTCTCAAAAATATCAACTAAATCAATGCCTAATTGTGATATATTTATTTCTTCAGTATTACCAATATCAATATATATCAATTGTGGTGGTGTTAGATAGACGACACCCTCTGAATCAGAATTGTATTGACCTATTGAATAGATGACTTTAGATGTTCCAGACTTAGCACCATTATAGGTTGTAATAGGTAAACCATTCAATCTTACTAATAATGGATGTGATACATCATAAAATACTGGTGCTGATATTGATACAAATTTTGTCAGTTGGTCTGCTCCTGTGTTATATGTTGAATCAATAATAGAATAAGGTTCAAAACCTAACATTCTTACAACATTTGCTGCTGGATATAAACTTCTTCTTGTGTTAGTTGGTCTGCCTAAAGTTGTTGCTGGATCATAAAGTAAATTATCACCAACAACCAAGACAACTTTTACATCCATAAAAGTTTTACCAGAAACTAATCCTTTGTATGCTCGTGTTTGTGTTTTTATTGGATTGAATATTCCTCTTGATTCTAATGATTTCAACCATTGTAAACCATTTCTGAATGTATTTTCTACACAACCATTATACCAACTTCTTCCATATGGAATTGCTTTATGGGCAGAATATGCTGTAACTTTCATTTGTTGACTTTGACGTGCTAATTCAATTTTTGGATACAACATCCATTGTGCTTGATTTAGTGGTTTAGTGCATTTTGTCATATTAGTAGTTGTTTTAGGTTGTATTAATGTTTTTAGAGTTCCAGCATTTTCAATCAAATAAATAGTTACTTCTTCATTTTCAACTTCAAATCTTATTCCTTTATGACCAGTTCTTGTTGCTGGATATTTAGCACCAGAAAAATCAGAATTAGTAGCATCATCATAATTTATTGCAATCATTTGTGTTTCCTCACCACCTAAATTTACCATGTGATAAACTTCAAATTTTTCATTTACCATTTCAACAACATATTCAAAATTGTTGTCCATTTCACCTGCTGGAATGTAATTGGGTGGAGCAGGAAGTGATGCTTTTGTTGGTCGTGTCAATCCAACCCTAAAATCTTTGTATAATCCACCTAATGCAACCCATTCAAAATCAACTTGTCCTCCTGCTAATGATAAAGGATATTCTGTTCCAATAGCACAAGATAAACCATCAAATTTTACAGATGCTCCACCAGTTTTAGATACAGTTCTTGTCAGTGTATCAGTAGGAATATCCCAATTGAAGTTTGATGAACCTGGTGTCCACGTCTGCCATACTTCACTAATATTTTGAGTACCACTACTATTATGCTGTATAAAATCAATATTGAAACCTTCAAAAGCAGTTGTTGAAGCATTTTGTTCTACAATTACATTTTGTAAACCATCAAATTGAGGATTCAAAGTAAATTTATTTAGTATCAATTCTAATCTTTGTGCAAAATCATCAACAGATACTGTTCCTGCTGGAAAATTATTAGTATCACCAAGAGTTCCAGTATCAGATACAAAATTGGCAACAATTGGATATGAAGTAGTTTCTGCTAAATATGTATCAGTATCTCTATCTAATTCTTCACCAATATAAATATGTAAATTATTTCCAATTCCTAAATGAATTGTTTTACTATCTTGAAATCTTATTGATTGTAAAGCAACTGCTGAATCTTTTGGGACTTTGATTGGTCTTTGAAAATAATTCTTGAAGGAAAATGGTTGTTCAATAAATGATTGACCAGATGATCCTGAATTTTGCTGTTCTGAAGAAAGCACAACTAATGACATTTTTTTTCTATATATTTATAAAATATATTATAATTATATAAATAAAATAATGATAAAATTTGTTGTTGATATGAAAAGTATACAAGAACCAAAAAAATTGAATACTAAACATATATTTGAACCAAAAACAAAACCAAAAACAAAATCAACTAAAAGAAATAGTAAATGATACTGGTTTCTTTATTATAGGTTTTTCTTTTGAATCTACAATTCCTTTTGTTCGTTTACCATTTCTAATTTGATTCACTTGATCTTTATTGTTTTGATACCATTGATTGTAATATTCTTGTGTTTGAAATTTCTTGACTTGTTGTCGTGCCAATACATACTCTCTATTTTCCCAATAATACTTTCTTGCTCTTTCTTTTTGTTTTTCATAATTCTTTTTATAATATTCTTTATCTTTATATTTTTCATAATGTTTTCTATTTGCCTCTTTCTTTAGTAGTTCTTCTGCTTCTATTTTCAATCTTTCTTGTTTAGCAATAAATGTTTGATAGTAACCCATTATATAATTTATATTAGAAAATCTATATATAATTATAAACATAAATTATTTATTGTTTTATTATATATAAAATATGTTTCGGCGAATTGACACAATTATTTATATATATAATAAATGTCAATTCGCCGACAAATAAAAAATACTAATAAAAATTTATTATATAGATAATATATATATTATGTCTGATACATTTGGTACTATTGAAGCCGTTTCACAAGGTAATGCTTTGACGAATGAAGCAATGCAACACAATGATGCTATAAAAGTTAGAAATCAAGAAATTATTCAAAATCTAAATAAAGAAACAAGTGATTTAGAAGGTCAAAAAAGAACTGACCAATATATGCATGATATTACTGATACTTATGGTGTTGGTAGTGCTTTGAATACTTCTTATAAAACATATGGTGCTGTAAAGGCTGCTGGTGGTTTTAGAAATTACGTTCAAGGTGAAGGTGGTATTGGTAATGCTAAAAAGGTATTCAATTCAATTTCTAATTTCTCACAAAAAACAAGAGACCCAACATCAGATGCTAATCCTCAACCTACACCACTTGAAGATACTGCTAATACTCAAGGTACTGCTGCTGATGCTCCTGTTACTCCTGAAGAAAGACCTGCTGAAGTTTCTACTCGTTCTGGAACCAGTGTTCCTCCAACTGGTGAAGCTGAAGTCAAACCCCCTAAATCTGCTGGTGAATTGATGGGAGATGCTTCTGATGCTGCTGGTAAATTAGGCACAGGATTGGGGGTTGTGAGTGCTATTGGGGGTATTGCTGATGATATTTCACAAGGTAAAATTGCTGGTGATAATGTTGCTGATAAAGTTTCAAATGTTTCTTCTATTGCTGCTGGTGCCTTAGATGTTGCTTCAATCTTCTTACCAGTTCTTGCTCCTGCTGCTGCTGCTGCTTCTGCTATTTCTGCAATATCTGGTGGAGTTGGTGAGATAGAAGATATTGCTGATAAAGAAGATAAAGATGCAGCACAAGCAAGACAAATGAAAGGAACAGAAGTAGCACCAGTGGGATTAGCATCTGCTGGATTAGTTGCTTCTCAGGTTACTGATAATACAAAAAGTATTTCTGGAACTGGTGCTTTCTAAAAAAAATATATTATATATATATAGAATGATTGGTGAAATTTGTAATAGTTCACATCTCAAAAAATTAGTTCAATTGAAAGATGAAATGAATTGTAAAGTATATTTAGAAATTGGAGTGTTGTATGGTGGTTCTATTATTCAATTGATGGAATCTGACAAAGAATGTCATTTTATTGGCATTGACCCATTTGATGGATATTATGGCAATTCATATGACCCACATAGAAATGTAGACCTAACAAATCATTTAGAAATTGTAAAAAGTAATATAGATGAAGCAAATAAACATAATCACAAATATACACTTATAAAAGGTAAAAGTAATGATGTAGTAGAAGATTTCAAAAAACTAAATGTCAAAGTTGATTATTTGTTTATTGATGGTGATCATTCTAAACAAGGTGTAATTGATGATTTTATAAATTATAAAAATTTTGTTCAAGATAATGGAATTATAGTATTTGATAATTATAAAGATCCAAATTGGAAAGAAGTAGAAGAAGGAGTAAAATATATATTAGAAAATTATGGATATAAACTTATTCAAGAATTTGGACATTGTTGTGTTTTACAAAAATAAATAAATAAATTTTTTATATATATTATAATTATATATATAGAAATGTCATCTGCTGGATATTGGACTGCTGAGGATAAAATCCCTATTGGACAAACAAAAGTTGCTATTCCATCTGAGAATGGTTTATCATATGGAGGAGGACAGAAAATTGATATAAATATTGGTCGTGATGTTCAATTTTTTCAACCTAAAGAATCATATCTCAAATGTGATGTGAAAATTAGTCTTCCTTCTGGAAAACGACCAACAAGATTATCTCTTGATGAATATATTGGAGGACAAGTTCTCATAAAAGATTTACGAGTATACACTCAAAATGGTGTTCTATTAGAAGAAATTCAGGGATACAATACTGCTGTATCTGTTATGTATGATTATGAAAGCAATCAAAATATTAGAAATAAAAGAGAGATGACTGAAGGAACTACTTCTGCAACTTCTTTTTACAGAGGCACTGATTCATCTACTCAATCTGATAATGTAAATACAATAAATTCTCCATATTATGACAGAATTGCTAATGCTGATACTACTGATACATTTGATAATGATGATTATACTGTTGCTAAATTATTATTACCTTTACATACTGGAATTTTCCAGAATGATAGAATCTTTCCTAATACTATGGGATTACGATTAGAAATCATTTTAGAAAATACTAATGTTGTATTCAGACAATTAGATTCTGTAAACAAAAACAACAGAACCACTCTCAATCCAAGATTCCATTCTCTCAATGGTCGTGAAAGTCCAAATCAGAATACATGGACTAATGGTGCTACTGCTAATCATTTTTATGTTGATAGAAGCAATCATAATATTGGTGTAGAAAACTTCCCATTCGTTGTTGGTGAGACTATTCGTTTTGTTGATGTTACTACTGGTAATATTGCCAAAAATAATGCTTCTGATTTTATTATTACTGGAATTTCTGCCAGTTCAACTGCTGATGGTAATTTGGGATTACTAAAAATTGATATAAATAATGGTACACAAATGGCAAATAATGGTTCGGATCTTGACCAAGATTTCGTCTTATTTTCTGCTATTACAACTTCTGCTAATGTAGGTGTAGCATATGAACCAACATATGAAGTTTCTAATGTTGAACTAATTCTTCAAAAATTAGAAATGCCTGATTCATACAAAGCACAAATGAATAGACAAATGAAAGAAGGTGGTAGTATGGTTTATGATTTCTTATCCTATTCTAATTTCAGACATTCTATGTTATTTTCTGATGTTGTTGCTAATATCAATTTACCATTGAATTTCTCTCGTGCTAAATCAATTTTATCTATTCCTACTGATGCTACTGTTAGAGATACAGCAAGTGTACTGAATTGTGAAAATGCATATGAGTTTGCTGAAAATACTTATGATGTAAATATGAAAAATACTCGTGGTTCATTAGTTGGTATTTGGGATGAACTTACAAACTATCAATTCAATTACAATAATAGATTACAACCATCCAGAAAGATATCCACTAAAAATATTTCTGATAAACAATCAATAGACCAGCAACCATTAGTTGAATTAGAGAAAGCATTGATTCAAGCTGGTATTCAGCCAAGAAGTTTCAGAGCATTCCAGAGAAATTGTGTAATTGGAAGAGCATTAGCATTACAAGATGGTGTATATGATTGCCGTGGTAAATCATTCTCACTCCAAGTTGAATATACTGGAACTGCACCAACCTTCAATAAATTATGGAACAATTATGTTTTCCATCTTCGCAGATTAGTTATCAAAGGTGATGATATTTCTGTTGAATTATAAATTCCAAAAAAAAAATAAATAATAATAGAATTATTATATATTATAAATATATATAATATGTCTACTACTCATTTTGAGATTGTGCCTGATAATACCCAAAGCGATGGAAAACTGTCTTATGACAAATCTGGTAATCCTACAATTAGAATTAGAATTCCTGATTCTGATAGACACTTACTGCCTGGTACTGTTAGATTGAATGGTTTCTTCCAATGTTTCAAAAATACTGCCGAAGATTCCCCACTTGCTGATACTGATATGAGAATGAATGAAGCAATTGGAGTTTATTCTATTATAGATTCTCTAACTTTCCAAAATTTCAATGGTGATACTATAGAAGAAATTGAAAACTACAACAGATTCTGTTCCACATACATTCCTGTTGGTTCAAGTAAACAAGATAGTTTTACTAATTTTGGTACTACTGCACTTACTATGCCAAATTTTGAAGTTCAGAGAACATCTGTTGTAAACGATCAAGAACCTGGAAGTTTTAGTATTCCTTTAGTTTCTGGATTGATGAATGGTCATAATCCTTTACCCTTATCTTCAAAATGGGGTATAGGTGGATTAGAAATAATTATAAATTTATCTCCAAGTGCTAATGTCTTCTTCAGTGCTTCTACTACCAGTGCTTCTTTCAGTTCTGGTTTTTATGAATTATCTAAAGTCAACCTTACTGGTGAAACTGCAATTCCTGATGCTGATATGCTTTCTCAATTAGAAAGTCAAAAAGAAACTGTTCTTGAATACAATAGCATCAAATCTTTTTATCAAACTGTCAATTCTACTAATGCTGTATTATCTATGAATTTAGGATTATCAAAAGTTATGAGTATATTTGGAACTTTTGTCCCATCAAGTTTTATAAATAATTTAGTTCAAGATGGATTGGCAACTTTATATCCGATGAACTCTGATGATACTACTGCCATGATAAAACAAGTAATATGGCAGAGAGCGGGTGAACGATTTCCTTTCTTATATAACATTGATACTTTACAGCAAGATGACCTTGTGAATGGAACAGCTGATGCACAAGTTGTAAGAAACTTTATGAATGCTATCAAAGTATTTAGTGATTTAGGTAGAACTTCTGTAACTCCCAGTAATAATTCAAATATGTATGAATCTGTTTTCTCATACAAAGAATATAATGATGGTGGAAGCACTGCTGGAATTGGTGTATCGTATGACCATATATCTAATGATGGAGTATCGTTCAAAAATACTCCTTTAGGTTTACAATTGAATCTTGATTTAGATACTGATAATCCTAATGCATTATATTTATTTGCCCTAAACAAAAATACTCTAATTATTTCAAATGGCAATGTTCAAGTTGTATCGTAAGTATTATAGAAATAAATGTTTTTTTATCATAAATTATAATATATTATAATAATATATATATTATAAAAAATGGAACAATCACAAGAAATGAATGTTGATATTTCTGGCGAAGTAAAACCTACTGAAAATAATGTGCCTGATTTAGTCAAAATTGGTTCTATTCCTTCAAATTTACAAATGGATTATGATACAACTGTGTATGAAGCCGTTACAAAAAGTCAAAATTTTCTAAGATTTCAGATCGATAACAAGGGTATTATGCACAGTAATTCGAAGCTGACTATTTCTATGGAATCTGGTATTGCTGAAAAGTCCTTTTTTCCTCTCGGTGTTGGTGTCAATTCTCTTATTGAAAGAGCAACTCTCAAATGTGGTGGAAAAACATTATGTGAAATTGATGATTGGAATCATTACATGGCATATCGTTCATTATTTATTTCTGGAGAAAATAACAAAGAACGTGAATCAATTACTACTGGAAGAATTATGAGTTATGAAACTTATTACAATACTTCTAAATCATCTGCTGCTACTGTTATCAGTAATACTGCTGGTGATGGTATTGGAATTGATACTGGTTTATATGTAAATGATGGTAATGTCAAGGATGATACACAACTACCAACATATTTATCTGCCCAAAAAACTCCTGTTTTCCAAATTAGTATGAGTGATTTATTCCCATTCCTCAAGATGAATCAAATTCCATTATATATGTTACGTGATCCATTATTTATTGAATTATCACTTGTTGGTGCTACTTCTAAAAAGAGATTATCTCTTGATAAAAATGAAGCTGGTGGTAAAACATACAATGTTGACCTCAATAATGTTCATATGCTAATTGACCATATATATTATCCAGCAGAACAAATGGAAGCATATGCTGCTGCTAATCCTCAAATTACTTTATCTTATCACGATTATAGTTTATCCAAACAATCTCTCACTCCTGCTGCTGCTGTCAATAATATTCGTAATATTGGTGGTGCTGGAAGAATTGTGACGAAAATTATCCATTCAATGAATGATGTTGTTGATGAAGGTGAAACTAATCCTTTCAATGCTTATGTATCTGACTTCCCTGATGCTGGTGGTCTCAATGTCAATCTAAATGTAAGATACAACAATGAATTCTTATATCCTATTGATGTTACTAATACTGCAAGAATTTACAATCTAACTACATTAGCAGAAGGAATGACTCCTTTCACATCTCGTGAAGGTTGGAATCGTGAAGGTCAAGCAACTGTTGACAAAAATACAATTGTTGGATATGAACAATCTACTTTCCTTGCTGGTAATAATTTCTATCAAGCACACAGACTAAATAGAAATGAAAGAGTATCTGGAAAAGGTATTGAATTATATACTAAATATGACACCCTTTCTGGTAGTAACTATGTCCAACGTGCTTGGGTTGAATACCTCAAAATTGCTACTATTACAAATGGTTTGCTTGATGTATACAATGCTTGAATATAAAATCTATTTATAATTATATATGAAAGAAATTGCTATTTTAGGAAATGGAAAAAGTTTATCTAATATAGATTTTACAAAATTAGAATGTGATACAATGGGAATGTGTGTTGCTTTTAGATATTGGGAGAAGGTGAATTGGTATCCAACTTATTATTGTTGTGTAGATTATGTAGTTCTAAAATCACATATTGAAAAAATAAAAGAAATGGTAATAAATAAAAAATGTAAAAAATTTTTATTTACTAAACAAATATTATGGAATTGGAATGAAGCAAAAAATTATGAATCAATTATATTTTTAGAAGATCTACAACAAAATAAAAGATGTTTATTCAGATATTTAGTTGATTGGTGTTCTGGTTCTGCTGGTTATGTATTCTCATTATTTATGGGATATCAGAAAATATCATTATTTGGTATTGATTGTAATTATGTTGAATTTTTACCTCAGTGTAAAAAATTACAAAATGGTACATTAGAAATAACAGAAACACCAAAAGAAAACCCAAACTATTTTTTCAATGATTATCAAAGAAAAGGTGATAATTACAATGTACCAAATGGAACAAGGATACATCGTCAATCTTGGCACGATGCAGCATTCCTGACTGCTGGTTTTGCTGTAATAAATAACAGAGAATTATCTGTTATAAATTATAATAAAAATGAAAATGAATCAATTAGAAAAGCAATTGAAACAAAAGAAATATCTGAATATTTCAAATTGTCGGCGAATTGACACAATTATTTATATATATAATAAATGTCAAATCGCCGACAAATTATTTATAATATTTTACTTACTGGAATATAATTTGGAATTGCATCTTGTTCTTGATATTTATTATATACTTTTATTAGTTCCAATGTATCTACACGATATATTGGTTTTATATTATATTCATCTAAATCATTATATTTATCATCATCTACATCACAAGTCAAAACTAATTCAAAACCAATAAGACATCCCAATGTGAATTTATCTACACCTTCCCTATCATCTACCCATTTCTTTTTATCTCTTTTCCATTCTACTTTACCATTACCAACAAATACAAAATCAATACTTCTTTTCAATGTATGATATTTATTATATAATGTTTCATTATCTGGTAAATTCAATAATGTTCTTGGAACATCCCAAGTTGATATTTTACCTTTTTTATCCAATATAACAATTGGATATTCATCTTCCAATATATAACTTGTAGGAATTTTCAATCTTTCAATATTCATATCTTTATATCGTAAGACCAAAATATAGTCATTACCTACAACACAATTTTGGACTATTTCCCTAAATATCTTTTCTGCTTGAATTGTTTGTTCATTTTTTACTGTTTGGAATTTCATTTATTATATATAATAATATAATAAAAAAATCTATAGTATATTACAAATATCAATTTTATTATTTAGGAAATTTTACATTGTATTTTTTTGTAATAGCAGAATCAACTTTTCTTGCATTTCCTCCAAGAATATAAGAATATACTCTGGCATATGCCCAACTTTGAGGTGATTGATTTGGACGAGACCCAGCACTATAGTATGCCCCTTCTCCTTTCTTGAATACTTCATTTATTGCCTTTACTGGTATACCCGTTATTTTAGCAATATTTGCTTTACTTCTACCACCTTTCATCTTATCAATTTCTTTTCCATATTTAGTATTGAACTTTTTAGTCCAAGAACTTTCTTTTGATTTGAATTTTGTTTCAGGTCTATATGTACCTTCAAATATTGATTTTATTTGCTTTCTTCTATCTGCACCTTTCAATCCTTCAACATAATTCTTTGGAACCATTTTTGATTTTCCTTGATATGTTATCTTTACTTTTTCACTCATATATAATATTATAGATAAATTTATAACTAATATTATTATTTATCAAAAAGAATAAATTTTCCATATCTGAATGTTACAATTGGTCTTTGTTTTTTCATCTTCTTTTTTTTCTCTAATTCAAATTTTATTTTAGGTGATATATGTATTTCAAATTTTTCTGTATAATTTTCATTTAGTTTCATCAATGCTCTTCTAACTGTTGGAATATCTCCATAAAATTTTATATAATTTGCACAATCCATCATTTCATATTCATCTATAAATGATGTATTATGAAAACATCCTTGATTACAATATAATAATATATTTTTAGCAATATACATAATTTCTTTCTTTTGATAAGTTGAAACTTTTATTTGATTTGGTTTTGATAAATAGTCAATCAATTCTTTTTTATTATTTATAAAATATTCTATATTAGGTGTAAATGTTTCATTATCATTTATATATTTCAATAATTGTTTTGATAGTTTCGTTTTTGTAATATCAAAATAATCAACATCCATTTTGAATACTTCAATCAATTCAATCATATCATTTTTACTAAAACTTTTATGTATCTCTTTCATATACAAGTAAATAAGATAATAATTTTATATTATGGTCTAAATAATATAGTATTTTATATAGATAATAGACCATAAAGAGCACTAAATCTATTGAAATGTATCATAAAATTATAATTTTATTACAAAAATAAGTAGATTTACACTGCTTTATGGTCTATTTATTATATAAATTATTATATAATAAAGAGGATATGGTCTATTTATTCAGATTCCATATCAGAATCAGTACAATCTTCTTCATTTTCATAATCTTCATCCATTTTGTCATCTTCTGTATATAAAAATAAATAAGTAATATTTCTGACTTCATCTGCTAAATCATTTTCACCTAATTCAACAAGAATTGAAATTGCTTTCTGTAAATGTTGTATATTCATATATTCTATATTACTATTTCTTTTGTGAAGATAAAATATTTTCAATTAGGTTTGGTTGATTTCTATTCCTTTTCACTTTATATATTACAGATGTATTATCATCTACTTCTGCCAATGTTTGGTCAGGGTCGTGAATACTGGTTGTAATACTTGATATAGTAATATCTTTTGTAATTGTATATAATATTTGATTCTGTTCTAAACTAAAAAAATCGGAATAACCATTTATTTTATTGACTATTGCTATTACTGGATATAATTGTCCAGAATTGGCACCACCTTGAAATGTGGGTTGTCCAAGTAAAGATGTTCTAACAATAAAATATGGTCGTTTTGTTTTTGTAGGTAAATTATCAGCAGTTATTATTGCTGAATTTGTTGCGGTAGTAATAGAAGGCACACTCAAATCTTCTGCTTTTGCAGCAGCATTTTGAACTGCTGGGCATTGTGCTGTATACATTTCATTACTAAATATATTTACATTGAATGATTGAGAATTGCCAGATGTTACATCAGCATTAGTTGTAATCAATGTAGTATTTGGGTCAGTAATAGAATCAATTCTTGTTTGACAATTCCTCAAATCTTTGGTTGGTGTATAAAATTGATTGTATGAAAAACCTAATTTGAACCATAAAGTTTCAAAGTATTTTCTTTCATCAAGTCCTTCTCCAAATGATTCAATAAATATACCAGTTTGTGAATCAGTTATTCTGAATCTACCGAAATTGAAATTATGTGGATATACTGATTTTCCAAGTTCTTTATTTAGAAATAAATATGGTTTCAAATCAGGAGTATAAGTCCAATGACTGGGAGTTTTATTTAGTTTGAAACATTCAGTATTAGCATCAGTAGGCACTGGATAGTCATCATTCAATCCAGCAGCCCATTGCATTCCTACTCTTTCTGGTGAATGTAAATAAGACATAGTGAAACGACTTGCGACAGTATCAAAATTCAATAAAGGAGATTGCGCTCCTAAATATGTAAATTTCAATAAATCAGAAGTTGTAACAAGTGTATTGTTAGCATCAGTATCTTGAAATGCCCAACCATCTTGATTAGCGGATGCTCTCAAAGTTCCACTATACAATATACAATGTGAATTGCCATATGCTGAACTATGTCTATCATAACCGATTGGAGTTTGGTCTGGTATTTTTCCAGCAGTATTGAATATAGTTGTTTGAGTTGTTGGAATACCTCCTATTTTTTTTGTTGTCAATGCTATTTTTCCTAAAACTTTTTTTGCGAATCCATAACACAAATTATCATCATCATGTCCATCTGAATATATGTTTGCTCTTGATTTATCAAAATAAACAAATAAAGGACAACTTGTTCCATCTATTACTTCTCTTGTATTATCTTGACCCAATACAGTGTCACCACCTTCACTGGCATTATTAGAACTGTTTATATGAACGAATCTTGAATTATCAATTGTTACATTTGTATTATAATCATAATCCCAAAATTCTGGATATAATGTTTGAGATTCAAAAAAATCTTTCAATACATCTAAAACTGGAACACCCTTTAAATTTGTAGCATCCCAATTATCTATCAATACAATATCTGTTGTTGCTCTATCGGCAATGGCTATTTCTCCATAAGTTAAAGTATTTTTTTCACCCCAATTCAATTGCATCGCATGTCCTTTATCAAAGAATTCTGACCTTTTTACACCTATATAATTGAAACAAGATAAATATTCCATTGTTTCTCGTTTCCAAATAGGTGCAGCATCATTATACCAAGCAGAATTTGATGAAGAAAAAGTTGATTCATTAGCACAATAAAATGCTTTGTAAGTTGCAGACTCTAATTTAGTTGATACTTGTTTATAAAAAGCATTTGCACCAGTACCAACAGAAGCATTGATAGCTGTAATTGAATTGGTTTTTGTCATTTGATTTGTAATTGAATTAGCAATATTAGATGGAGCATCATAACCAACGGGTAGTTCAAAATCAATAATTTCTCTGTAAGGAATAAATTCATATAATAAAGGATTTGCATAATGGTGACCAGAAAATGAACCAGGTACATCAGATGTATTTACACCAGCAGCATATGCTTGTTTTACTTTACTATATATTTTCATTCTTGAATTGTCTACCAATCTTCTTCTTCTAATTACTTTCAATGTATTATCCGCATGAAAATTATGCCAATCAGCACTCAATTGATGTTGAATATTTGGTTGAGTTCTAACTTCTCCCATTGCATATGAATCATAAGTTGTCCAATTTGTTTGATAATGTGTGGCATTATTGTCATCAATTGGAAATTGTTTATCAAATCTTCTTGGTAACAATATATGACAATCACCATTTAGATTGGTATAATAATTTATTTGAATACTTGCTTTATTATCTGTAACTACATATGATGCTGATACATTCTCACAATCTCGTCTTTCAACTCCATAAGGTAAATATTTATCAGGAAAAGTATCTGTGTTAGAAGTTGATGAAAGTGAATATTCAATTTGTTTTCTATTTAGTTCTTTTTTTTTTCCTGTGAATTCCATCACATCACCACCTGCTCCAACTTCACTAATATATCCAGAGTGTAAAGATATCTCATCACCAGCTTTTAGTTGTATAGGTGCTGTCTTATTTGTGAATAATGCTTTTTGTGTAGAATTACCACCTAAATATTCTTCAGAAAATAATCTGTTTGCTTCTATAATAGTTGTATCTGTGAATTGACCTGCCATAATAATATATATATAATATAATATATATTATAATTTTTTATAAAAATAATTTGTCGGACAATTGGCATTTATTTTCAGTAAGTAAAAATGTGTCAATTGTCCGACAAAATAATAAATTATTCTTTTGATTTCGTATATATCAACTGACCCGTTTC
>JAAHTH010002090.1_pt1 | contig 15964 bp, 14 predicted proteins | sample 6116091 | NCBI WGS metagenome assembly JAAHTH01 (sample SAMN13939990, study PRJNA603662) | sponge metagenome | isolation source: marine sponge | host: Mycale hentscheli | place: New Zealand | collected 2006 | reverse complement strand
TGAACTTGTTAATTACCTCTGTAGCAGGACTATTGAGTAGAATGGTTAATCCCCATTACGAATGTGGTGGATGTGGTGGATGTGGTGGATAAGAGAAACTTTACTGGGAGCAGTCGCAAAATCCAAAATGTATCCAATACCACGAAAATATTGTCTATTGGGTAAAGTTGTCTGTATCCACCACATCCACCACATCCACCACATTCCAAATAATAATATATTTGGGTAGTATATATGAGTGGAAATAGTTGGACGAACTTTGTGAAAGATTTTGCGAGAGAAAACGGAACAAGTTATATGGAAGCAATCAAGCACCCAGAGTTGTCGGTGGCGTATAAGATACACAAGAAGGGTCTTAAAACGAGGGCGAAGCAAGACAACTTTGATTTTTTAAAAAAGACCGCAATAGAGATGGCGAACCATCTGCCGACTGCCGAACCATCAAAAAAGGAAGACGAGAATATTATTCTCCAAATGAAAGAGATAAATGTGTAAAGTTAGATTATTTAGGAAAATATAATCTTAAGATAGTATATAATGAGTGAGAAGGAAAAACAGACTACAAATATCACTTGGCGACCTGATTACAACGCAGAACGCCTCTTCAAAAGCGACTGGAACGAGAAAAATGGGTGGGATTTTGTGGGTTGTATCGTGGATATTCAACTTCGTAGAGAGAATGGCGACTACTTTTTTGTAAAATATGTTGGGTCAATTGAAGGAATTGATTTGGATGAAAAAAGTGAAGATGGTAAAGAGATACGAACGATATACCACTTTGGAGTTGAGAAACTGACTGGCGAACGATGGTTGTTCCGCCCAGAAAATATTTTTGTAATTCGCTCTCACCACAGTTCAACTATTGAATTAGCATCTCCAGAACACGGAGAAACACTATTCCCCTTCGCAAATGATAGTTCTATCACGAAGGAGTTGATTGAGAAGTTGGATAAAGATGAAGATAAATACGAGGTAAATGAAAGTAAATCCTGTTGTATAGGAATATATTAAATAATAAAATAAGTATTTAAAGAAATAATACTATAAAATATTGTGAATAAAAAATACGAAATTAAATAATAATTTTAATAATTAAAATAAATTGTATTATATTATATATATTGCTAAATAAGTATTATAAAAATTAATTAATAATATTCTTGTTAATTAATTTTTGATTTATTTAATTTTTGCTATTTAATTAATTATTAAATAACTAATGTGGTTTTTTTCGCTTCGTGTTCTTCTTCTAATTTTTGTTTTTTACGAGGCATTAAAATATTATTGTAATAATTGCGTCTTTTCTCTAAATGCTGTGAGTAGCGTTCCTTGTCCTCCTTTAACTTACTCATATACTTCTTCTGCTTCTCCTTTAGTTGTTCCTTGTTCTTCTCCTGATATTTCTTCACCGCTTTTCTGTGTCGGTCGTAGAACTTTTCAAGTTTCGCAAGGTCAATGTCTGGGGTCGGTCTTTCAATTTGAACTTTTCTAAAGCGTTCGTCGCCGATAGGGATATTATCAGTTGCCGTCGTCATCAATATAATATTATACGAGAAAATCTTTAAGTAGTTTCTACTAAATAATACTAAATTGTATCTTGCCGAAAAGAAAACCTAATGTGGTGGATGTGGTGGATGTGGTGGATACAGCAAGGTTTATCTGGGGGGAGAAAACAGAACTCCTTACAACCACAGACACAGTCAAATCCAAGAATATTTAGCAGTTCGCCCTTAATTCGTAAAAATTGGGGGTTGATATTGTTAATATATAATACTACGACAAACTATTTAAAGATTATCTCACTTTATACTATATAGTATGGACTTCTTTGATAGAAATTGCGTGATTGATTTAGAAAAGTTGAAGGCGACAGAATACCCTTCCTTCTCTGGCGAGTTTGAAGAAGATATTGACGAAGCACTACTACATTTAATTCTTGCCGATGAGGAGGACATTACTGAAAAGGTTTTGGAAGACCAATGGACGGAGGACGGTGATGTGGTGTCCGTAGAAGTTGATTACAAAGTTGAAGGAGTTTTACAGCAACATCCTCTCTTTCCAAAACAAGCGAAAAACGAAGTGAAGAAGATACTAAAAAATATGATAAACAAAAATAAAAATAAAGTATTTTACGCTGGAGCAAGAGGTGGTTTTGGTCGCAGATACGCCAGATACGCTGGAACTTACGAGGACGGTATGCCGAAACCTACTTACGAGGGTCAGCATTCTAACCCTTCACTGACTACTGTTGCGAAGAAGATTAGAAACACTCTTTACTCTTATCTTGGATACAAGGATTTTGATTTTCAGGCAAGTCATTTCACTATAGCACTCAAGTTAGGTGAGATGTTAAGACTTCCTACGAAGTTTTTGGATGAATGGATTAACAACAAACAGGCAAAAATTGACGAATTGATTGCCTATCATTCTGTAGAAGGCAAACCTCAATTAGACAAAAGTGCTATTAAGGATTTGGTTTCTTCTGCTCTATTTGGAGGTGGTATTAAGAAATGGGGTGAGAAGATGCGTAAGGGTGATTTAAAGAAAGGCAAGTTTCCAAAGGAGGTTCGTAATGTTGGCGATACTTACGATAGACCCCAAGATGCTTGGAGGGACGAACACGAGTTTTTCTCCAATTTGAAGAAAGAGATTACCAAAATCCGTGATGTTCTATACGCAAAAAACCCTGATTTTGCGAAGGCAATTTTATCTCCAAAAAAATCAACGGAGTATGAAAAGAAGTCCAGTTTTTTCTCTTATTTCTTGGGAGTAATTGAAAACCACTGCCTCCATATCGCTCACGCCTATTTCGTCCGTTATGGAGTGATTAAACCTAATACGGCGTGTCTTGCTTACGATGGATTTACTGCTATTCCTAACCCTAACCCTACAGAGGATAACCCTACAAAGGATTTCAGCACTCAAGAATTAACGAGTATCTGTAAAGATTGTAGTGAAAATATTTACCGTAGGACTGCCTTTCCAATGAAACTTGTTCTAAAAGAGTTTGACGAAGAAACTATCATTACCGATATTATCAATCTTCGTAATTTGGTAGAGGAGGACTTCAATGGAGAAATGGTTAAATGGGACCCAGATAATTTTGACCACGTGATGGGGAATATACCCACTTTTGAGTTTCTTGATGAAGATGCTTCTTGGGTCGCCCCTCCAGTGTTGAAAAGAGGACAGACTGCCCCTTCTCCTTCTTCTCCTGATAGGTCACTTCTTGAAGTAGTTTCTTCTAATATTAATTCACCTGTGATTAGCAACAATGATGCTACAGTTGAGGAACAAGTAATGAACCAACCAGACTTGGAAAGGGGACGCTCTGCTCCGTCTGCTTTAGAAAACCAAGAAGAACACCCTTCCGTCATCTCCTCCAATCTTGATGGTATGATGTATGATGAACCAGCACTATCTCATCCTGTGTATCAAAGATGGAAAAACAAGTTTGAGTATGGGCGATTTCAGCACTTCAAGGTTAGATTTCCCCTCAATTTTATCTGCTACACTCAAGCAAAAGACACTAAAAAACCCAAGATTACAATGATGAGTAAGACTGATTTGAGGGAAAACTACCAAAACCAAGACCGTTTTGAAATGGAATATGAAGTTAATGGTAAAGTTAGGTGTAAGGTTTTTACTCCTATTGAACTTTGGTTTCTTGACCCTGATATGAGGACTTACAACAACATCGTCAATTTACCTCACGGTAAAATCAAAGCAGAAGAGGATGAGTTTAACTCTTACTTCCCCAGCAGGTTCTTCGGCAAACAGATTGGGATGGACCATCCTGATTACAATGCGGAAGCAGTTAGAACATTCCTTAAGCATATCAAGATTACTTGTAATCACGAAGAAGAACCGAGCGAGTTTTTTACCAAGTGGATTGCTTCTTACATTCAAAACCCACAAACAAAGGGTTCGCACATCTACATCACAGGTCAAACTGGAACTGGAAAGAATACATTGACGAATGCTCTATCCCATCTTATCGGCGGACACACTTTGGAAACGACTAATCCAGAACGAGATGTTTGGGGTGATTTTAATATGCTAATGTGTAATGCGAACCTTGTTGTCTTAAACGAAGTCAATAAGAAGAACTCGCACAACGCAGAAGGTAGAATTAAGGGTCTTATTACAGACAGCGAACTTCAAATCAACGGCAAAGGAAAAGACGCTTTTACAATCACTTCCTTTCACAGATTTATCACTCTTACTAACACTGCTGACCCTGTTAATACAGGAACTCAAGACAGAAGAAATATGATTACTGAAATGTCCCCTGAATTGAGAAACAACAAGGCATACTGGAACAACTGGTATAATGGTAAAGATGGTGTGATGAGCGAAAGAGGACTTTTAAGCATCTACTCTTACTTTTGGAATGTGGAACTTGGCGACTTCAACCCTCAACCTCAACCAGAAGATATGCCTATTACCTCTCATCATCGTCATATCCTTAACAACAGACCATACTTACAGCAATTCTTAATTGATTTTGTTTGTGATATGTGGAATAACCGCAAGGATGATTTGGAAAGCAACTATCTTGGTCGTATGAAACCAGATGTCCGTAGGCAGTGTTTTAATCTCACCAAACGATTTGATAATCACGAATTACAAGGTTTCGTAATGTTGAGCGGAACAGAGTTTTTTGAATATTTTAATAATTGGGCGAGAACAAAAGGCAACAGAGGCGAAGAGTTCATCAAGGACAAGGGAAATCTCGGTAAAAAAATTAAGGGCGAAGTTATCCGTGATTTAGATTTAGACCGAAATGAAGTCTGTGCTTCTCAACGCCAAACTACAGGCAATGCTGAAATAACATTCTGGGACATCTACACTATTCGTAATCGCTTCTTTGAGCGAGGAATACTTGATAGAGATGAAGACGAAATTGTCGGTCAAGGTCAAGTTCATCCTTCTTTGATTAACGCCGTTTCTGGTTTCAATCCTGCTACTCCTCCATCTGCTGGTGGCGGACTAAACAATATGAACGATATGATTGACGCTCTTGATGAAAGCAATGAAGACGATTTGGATTTACGTAGTGGCGACGATGACGACAGCGACAGCGACAACGAAGAACTACTTGCCCTTCAAAGAAAATTAGCAGAAATGAAAGCAAAGAAGAAGGCGAAGAAGGAGAAGAAGGAGAAGAAGAAGGCAGAATTGGCGAATATGACTTTAGACAATCACCTTGTTCCTGACCCAACGCCTCCAACCACTCCAGTTGTTGAAAATACGAGAATTAGGATGGAAGTTCAGGAAACATTCAAAACCCCAGAACCTACTGTTGTTTCTTCTGCTGGAAATACCAGCAATGAAAAGCGTTCGCCTGAACCTGAAGAACCTGAAGTTAAAAAAACATTTGGTAATACCTCTCCAAGAACCATCAAAGATGCCGTCCCAGCATATGGAAGTATGATTTGGAACAGACTAACTGGGAAAATGGATGACCCACAAAATTAAACATTATCACTACTTATTTTACATTGATTACATACACGATTAATTTTTACTTTTAAGATACTAAACAAAAACAAAAAAATCTTGAATGTGGTGGATGTGGTGGATGTGGTGGATACGAGAAAGTTTGCCGACCAGAAACAAAATTGAAGTCTTTGGTATTATATATTATATAATACAAAAGGTATATAGAAAGATAGTTTTATATATAATTATAATGAGTAGTAGCACTCAAACAAAGACAATCCCCTTGTATGAATACAACCAGTTAATCTCAAAATCCAAAGCAGGATGGAGAGCATTTTACATCTTACGAGATGAGTTTGATGATATGGCGGTATATGTAAGACAACTTCAACTTAACTGTAATTCTTTACGCCAACAAATAGAACGAGGCGACGATGTGGATATAGGTTTCCTCAAGAACCAATTTGTAGAAATGTATGATAAACTTAAAGAATACACCGACTGTGCGGTCTGTTTTGAAACCATCAACAAAGACAATATTGAAGTCCCAAGATGCGGACACATCATCTGTAAAGAATGTTACAACCATATTAAAAATGGGGCAGACCCAAAGTGTCCCACTTGTAGAAAAAAGTTTTAGAACCATATAATAAAGAATGCGATGGTATTGGATACATTTTGGTATTGGATACATTCGTGATTTTTGTTTCTGTTCCACCAAAGTTTGCCGTATCCACCACATCCACCACAATCACCACAATCGTATTGGATAATCAACAATACTACATCTCGGCTTTCACGACATCTATATTTCCTTGCGTCGTCTTGGTGTTGGGATGCTCTGCCCCCAAGGTTTTCAAATAAATCGCCAAGCATTTCTCAAAATACTCAAGTGCTTTTTTGTAATCTTCCTTGTTGTAGCAAACACTCCCGAGATTGTTGTAAGAACCAGCCACCGAAGGATGCTCTTTCCCAAAGGTTTTCAAATAAATCGCCAAGGATTTCTCGTAATATTCAATTGCCTTGTCTTTGTCTCCTTTGTCGTCATACACACTCCCGAGATTGTTGTAAACAGGAGCCACATCAGGATGCTCTGTCCCCAAGGTTTTCAACAAAATCGCCAAGGTTTTCTCAAAATACTCAAGTGCTTTGTCGTAGTCTCCATTGTCGTCATACAAACTCCCGAGATTGTTGTAAGAAGTAGCCGTTTCAGGATGCTCTTCCCCCAAGGTTTTCAACTTAATCGCCAATGATTTCTCGTAATATTCAATTGCCTTGTCTTTGTCTCCTTTGTCGTCATACACACTCCCGAGATTGTTGTAAGAAGTAGCCACCGAAGGATGCTCTTTCCCAAAGGTTTTCAAACTAATCGCCAAGTCTTTCTCGTAATATTCTATTGCCTTGTCTTTGTCTCCTTTGTCGTCATACACACTCCCGAGACGACTGTAAGTGCTACTCCATTTCAAATCAGCATCCACTCCACGAAAATCTTTCAAACATTTTAAGCCGATTTCCAAAGCATCGTCAAAGTTTCCCGTATCCTGTAGTAGAGACATTTTGGCTAATTGCCTATCCCACACCTTAAGTCGGGAAACATTTTCTTCACCAATACTTTCGTTAATCGCAGTAATCACCCATTCTCTCATTTTTCCAATCACCATCGCATTCAGTTCCGCAAAACCAACAGACGATTTCACAGCGTTAAAGATGCGTTCCTTGTCGGTCGCACTCCACGCTTCGCTTTTCTCTACATTAATATTAGCCAACATCTGGTAGAACTCAGCAGGATTGCTCGTAATCCCCTCTACAAAAGCGGTGTATTGGTCGGGAGTAATAGCCACCTCAAACTTGCTTCCAGTAGTAACCGCACAATAAATCTCCCACAAGCACCACGCTCTCGTAAAAGGGATGGGATTGTTCCAAGGAGACAGAACCATTACCACTCGTCCTAATTTTCCAATCGCATTTAAGAAAGTGTCTCTCCACCATTCAAAGGGGAAACTAATTGCCTTGTGCTGGTTGTTGCTAAACAGGTCAAACCAAATAAATATGTCGGGTTCTTTAGAAAAGTGGTGTTCCAAGGCATCCACTACCTCAACAAAGGTGTATTTCCAAGCGTGAGAGATAAATACACTCGCTTCTCCAACATCAGGGGAGTTTTGTTCCTGTAAGTATTCGCAATAAGACTGCTGTTTCTCGCTTGTAATCGGCTTTAAAATCTTTTCACACACATCCGTCGTCGTCATATTAACTTTTGGGGTAGATATAGTATTTTTGCGAGGGCTGGGTGACGAGTGTTTTGGTTCATTTGGTTTTGTAGGAGAAGGAAGCTTCGTTTCTTCTTGTAGTTCCGTCCCTAATTTGAGAAAGAGAGCCTCGGCTTGTGAAGTTGCCTTTTTAAACTTTAAGAACACAGAAAGTTTGACCCCTAAAGTAGGGAAGGGCGGTAATTCCTCCTCCATCGTGATAAAGCTAATGTTGCTAATCTGTTATTTAAAGAAAACCAGTATCCCAAAAAGATATTCTTTACGAAAAAAGATGTGCGTCGTATTGTTTAATATATGATACGATAGAGTATATACTTTAGTATTGGATACATTCGTGATTTTTTGTTTCTGTTCCACCAAAGTTTGCCTTATCCACCACATCCACCACATCCACCACATTCGTATTTTATATTATCCATCTCCATCTAGTCATCTTCATCATCATCGGCATCATTCAATACATACGCTTCCTTATCACTTACGACCGACATTGGGAAACCCTTGTTGATACAAACCCATCTTGAGTTCAGTTTTTTTATTCGCTTGATTTGCTCCCTATCCAAACCAAAATAATTATCCAATAAGTATTTAATACTTCTGCCTCCTAATCCCGAAGGGAATATTACCACCGATTTACACTCATTAAGAATGCGTTTGGTTGCGTGTCCGTCAGTAGCAAGATGACTTGTGTAGATGACTTCGCAGTTAAAATGTCGCCCAGTTTCAAGCAACGAGTTTAGCACTTCAGCAACCTTAATTCTGTATCTTTTATCAGTCAAACAATCTGTATCATCAAAGATGACGCAACAGTTCTTGAAATCCTTTGCCGATATTTCAGTTTCCAGAAACTTCTGGTTCATTTTGATACGATTTAAACCCTTGATTTTATCAATAGAACTGTCGTCACTTAATGACGAAATGAGATACACTTCACGCTTGGGATATAACCGCTTGTATTCATCAACATACATACGGGTATAATACGATTTACCTGACCCACTTGCTCCCGTAATATAAGTAATAGAACGCTCAATTTTCTTATCAGGAATGGGTTGGAAATGAAGGTTCGGTTTGTCCTTCAATTTTACATCACGAAATGCTCCACCACGCACCTCGTTTGGTCGGTCTGTAAGGTATAGTTTCTCCCAGTTCTTTCGGTCTTTTTCATCGTCATTTTTTAACAACGCAAGTATCCGTCCCTTTTCTTCAAAGTTCATTATATATTTGTGATAGATTATAATTCCGCAATTGACTTCAAAAATATTCTGGAATGGTCGTTAAGAATACCGCTCAAGTAGTCAATCATTTCCCTTACTTTCGTAAGTGCGTTGTGTTCGGTCATATCCGTAAAAGTGCTAAACACACCGTCCTCTTTGGGAACGCTCTTTTTGATGTGTTCTAAATTGTGTAAAACATCATTCCATTTTGGTTTTTTGTGCGTCAATATTTTTTCAACAACACCAAGTTCGTTTCTTATCTTGTTAAGTATTCCCATCTGCGAGTTGAAGAAATCTACCATCTTCGCCATTGCTGGTTCATTCTCTTTTTCTGGGTGTAATTGTAGAGCAGAATAAAAACGCTTTAACGCTTTAAAACAATTGCTTTGTGAGAAGAAATGGACTTCATCTTCCACATCGCCCATTTGGTCTTGTTCCGTTGTTGTGCTTCCATCTAATGAAATAGTTTCAGTAACCTCTACAAATTGGTCTCCAACCTTACCCAGTATCTCTATTTTAATTGGTGTCTTATCTAACACAGCATCTTTCAGTAACTTTGTCTTTCCATCTATCATTTTTTTCTTGCCTTTTTTGACCTCGCTCTGCGACCAAGACAAAAGATAAAGACTGCGGATTTGCTTTATTAATTCCTCTCCAGATAATTTGCGTAGCATTGACGCTTTCCTGATGGGTATTAGGTGCTTGCGTTCCTCTAAATACTCATCAACACTATTCTTTGTGTAATCCCCACGATAAAAAAGTCGGTCATCCAACCCAGCGTGAAAATCGGTGATTGTGTAGTCTGGGTGTTTAAGTGCGTCGGCATACGCTTCTTGGAGCATCGTTGCGAGTGCCTCTCCCTCGCCACCAGATTTACCACCAGTAAGTTCATATTTATCATCGTAAGGTATTGCTCGTAGCGATTGCGAACCTACAACACGGTATTTGCCTTTGCGTGAAAATGACCCATTGAGTTTATCAGTTTTGATGTCTTGTATTTCCATTGGTCGTTCCTTCATCAACTATATATTCAGTATAGATTATAAAGTAGATGGTAAAGGTCGTAATAAACCGTGTCCCAACCTGATTATCCTTGGTTGGGTTGTTGGGGATGTCGTGGTAATCGGCGACTTTGCGTCAGCAAAATCTACGCTAAATCTTAAGCGTTCAATTTAGGGAAATAATCTATTGGTAAAATATATGACGAAGAGGGAACTGTTAGATAAGTTGAAGAAGGAGGATATATACCCATTCTTGGACGCTTATTACGACAGGATTGGTCGCACCAACCCGCCTGACTTTCGGTCGTATAACTTGGCGGAATTGAAGAAGTGTCTTACGCTGTTTGGAATAGAATTAATTAGAGAAGGTGAAGGTTGTAGTGCTGTAAATAAGAAAGTAGAATAGGTTAGTAATAATCTGTAGCAAGTTCATCACCCAGAAACTCCAGTAAAAGATACTAATGCTCTTGGACGACACTTGTGTATCCTTTGTTTGAGGCGTTGTGTGACTTCCATCTGCCGTTACTTCACGAAATCAAAAAATTACCAGACAAGTTTCATACCATATTAACAAGCACTATTACAGGTCTCTCCTGTATAAAATATTCTCGGTAAAATGCTTGTCGTCAAAAGTTATAGCGTAAAATGTGCTAAAAAAGGTAAAACAGGCACTTTTTACACGCACTCAATTTTTCATCAAAAACTTACCGATTTCATCAAAAATATTGCGTTTCGTTAATAGATAAACGACAAGTAGGGAGTTATAATCGTCTTAAATCTGTAAGACTACTCAACCTACAACTTTTTTACTGAAAGTATTTGTTAAATTGCTTTTGATAGGTCATCAAAAGTTTAGATGCGAACGCACCACACCCAATCAGTGCGGTATAGACCATATTGTAGTTCAAATCTTCAAGATAGGCACGAGATTTCTTGGCGGTAAAGCACCACATACTGTAAAAATTGCCGTATGCTACGCAATCCCACTTTTCGTGGTAGTATTCCGCCCAAATGTATAAGTAGCGTGAGAGCAGGATAGTTCCAATGATGATACAAGCACCCTGTATGAGTTCCAATACAATAGGCAACCAATACTCTCTCTTGTTAATACCAGCAGGTGATGGTTCAAAGTATTTTGCGACTGCTTTGTTCTCCCAAACCTGCCGAAGTCTGCGACGCAATCCGCCGACATTAAGGGCAACACCCCCCTCACGAGTTCTAACACCAGCACGGCGTAAAATTGTAGTGTTGGTAGGAACATCAAGGTTATAAACTTCAATTTCGTTGCTTACAAGAGGTTCTCCGTCTTCTCCAAGTTCGTCAGGGAAAGGTATTTCTGGTTCATCCACCGCTCTTCTTTCATCGTTATACTCGTCAAGTGCTTTTTTCAAGTAATATTGCTGGGTTTTGGGCGTTCCCATTAACAAAGAAAGTAGTTCGTCCATTACTATCCTTTTCTTTGAACCGTATAAACGGAGTATCCTGTGTAAATCATTACAGAACAAAAGAAAACTGGAATGTGGTGGATGTGGTGGATGTGGTGGATACGACAATCTTTGCTGGGGGAATATTAAAACCTAAAAATTAGCGATACTTTGTGTGCGACCTAAAATGATGTTTTTTGAAATATTGCGTGGAGTGGGTAAAGTTTTCTGTATCCACCACATCCACCACATCCACCACAAGGGCATTGATTTTTTTTAGGCGTTATCTTTAACTGGGAACTTTATTTTGTGGGGGGAATAACAAAGCACGATTGCGACTTTACAACTAATTTAAAATGGTTGCGGTTAAACGTGGTAGAGAACAAACACCCATTTCTGGTAAAAACTTGGATGAAATCCTAAAGGAACTTGATAGTTTGAATGAAACCAAACAAAAAACCGAAAATGAAAATCTTAATGATACCCTTCCGTGTAAAAGGCGGACAGCAACAGAGGGTATTACCCTTGACGAATACTCTGCGGATACACCAATATATCTTGAAGATGTAATACGCCCTCCAACTAATGCCTATTACAAGCGTATCCAGCTTATACAAAAAAGATTAATTTCTAAGAAGAGTAAATATAATACAGATATGAAAACAAACGGGAGAACTACGCCTGAAACCTCCAAATACTGGTAGATTACTATACCTCGTCTGGTAAGTCAATTGGTGGTTGTATTCCTTCGTGAATACTCTCTCGTGGTTTCTTATACAACGGTTGTAATATTGGTGCTTCATCATTTGCTTTGGGTGATAAGTCTAAAAACTGCTCTGGAATATCGGTAAGCAGGTCTGCTTTGAGTTTGCGTTTTAACAAATTAGATGCTTCTACTATCTTGATGTAATGGGCGTATTTCTTATTAAGGTAATCCTTACCATTTTCGCCACGATTTTCTCGTCGCAAAGAAAGGGTTTTATAAATATCAATCGCCAAAGTGTAAAAGGACTTGGAATGCGTAAGGCAGAGTTCCATACTTTGCTGTATTCCCAGATACAATTCTATTGCGGACATTACACCCATTACCATACCTATCAAACAAGTAATACCGCTAATAATTTGCTGTTGTAACACGGGTTGTAACCCGACTGATGCTGTGCTGTTGATGGAAGCAAGAAGTATTAATGGAATACGGAAATACTTACCATATCCCTTGTAGTGATAAAATCTCTTACGATGGTATTCACTTAAATTGACGCAGTTAATACGGAGTTTCTCAAGTAACTCCTCAACTTCGCCAGTCCATTTGTTTTCAGTTTCGGTCATCTATATACATTACACAGATTATATTAATGGAATGGAAGCAATTTGTGCTTTATTACAAGTGACTTTATTATTGACGGCATCTTGTATGGTGATAGTGTCTCCTACAGGTATATTGAGTTTAAGACTTAACCGAATACCTGTGAAAGCATTAAGGTCGCATCTCGCCCAGTTTGTTTGAGGAAGTCTAATTGTTTCTTGGGTAAATGACCCTGTTCCTGCTCCAGAAATTATAACTGGAGGTGTGAATGATTGGGTAGTTCCACCGCTAAAGTTGTAATACACGACTTCTACTGTTGCTGAACCAGAACAAATCCACCCGCCGAGTGATGAGGGGTTACTTATCCCGAAACCACACAACCACCCTTCAAATGGAAACACGCTTACATCGTTATTATTTACACCTGTTGGAAGACCGTCTCGTAATGAAACACTACCGCTGTCGTATAAGAATATTTCATTACCATCGCTGTTGTTGTCCCACGACACATTACTATCAAAAGGAGCGTTCGCTTCTACTGCTCCGTTATACACATTGAAAACGAAAGAAGGTGTAATCACCATTGGAATACTTGGAGAACCTGAACTTGTCCCGCAATATTGAGGAAAGTGGTCTATATTATTTTGATTAAAGGAATTGAACTCGTTAGGAGTAGTGGTTGGAGTAGGGGTATTGCTGACTAATAACTGACTTCCCTGTTGGAAATCAACTATACCTCCTAACTTTACAGTTTGGGTTGCTCCGCTTTCTGTGGATAAAGTCTGTGATGCTTGGTCGTATTTAAAATAGGTGGTGGATAAACCAAAGTTCTTAATGGTAATTTCAGTAGAAGGAGCAAGTATAATCTCTTGTCCGCCAATACCAAAGGTAGTAGCACCTATACCACCGTGAGCGAAGTAACCATTTGAGAACAGATTTCCACCGCTGTCGTTGGAGTATGTGTTTGATGAAAGACTGGTTACATTGGAGATGTTAAAAGTTCCGCCATCAAGATTGGTAAGCATCGGGTTTTGAACTCCGCTACTACCCGCAGTAGCATCTACATATGTTTTGTTACAAAGGTCACTACCTAAAGATGGAGCGAAACTTGATTGAATTGAGTTCGCTCCAAGAGTTACTGGATTTACAATGCTGATTACACCCGCACTTTTGCTAATGGTATTGAGTTCTACTTGGTCTGCTCCGTTAATGGAATTGCTATTCATATCTAAAACACTATTGCTTACTATTGCCGATGCTCCATTACCTGCTAATGTTGAGATGTTTGTGATGCCGTGATTTAAAATATCAAGATTATCATCTACTGTTACAAAATCGTTGAGTGAATTATAAATGTTGTTGTTCTTAATGTCTAAATTGGCGTTGAAAGCAATGTTTGTTCCAAGTGTTGAGTTAATCTCGTTGGTTTGTATTGAGGCAGTTTGTTTTATACTACTTGTTGCTCCGTAATTGGTGTTGCTTAATACCGATATTTCTGGGTCAGTCCAAGTTGCTAATGTGTTTGTTTGAAGTGCTAAAGTGTCTGTGTCTTTAGCAAACAAGTTATTATCTATTTGAAAGTTTGCTGATGTCCCTGCGTAATTAATAGTCAAAGCAGTTGTTGCGTATGTGCTTGAAAAGGCAGATGTAATACCCGATGTTGCTGGAACAAATGGAGAACCGTATGAAGCACCAGTTCCAAGACTGCCTTGATTTTGGTATATCGCCATCTCACAAGTTGCGGACGGTGTTCCACAAGTAAAGGATAAGATGTTACGAGTAGGATTAGTATTATCCTCTCCGTATTCAAGTGCTACAAAAATTGGGGTGTCGCTTTCGGCAACATTATTTAAGACACGAATTACCGCACGGTCGGCGTATCCTATTACTTGGAAGAAAACAGTGTGCTTTAGACCAGCATCTAATGCTCGTAGCACTCCTAATATACTGCCTTCGGCATCTGCTTTTTGTTCTATACTTGCTATTTCGTAATTGCCTACAGCGATTGCTCCTAAATTGGAATAAGATGGAGCGGTCGTGGAATTGAAATCTGTTGCCGTAAGTTGTGTGACGGCATCTACTGTATCTCCTCTTACTATATTGGTTGCTATAAAGTTAGAGGCATTACCATTACCCGAAAGGTTCATACTACCACCAGCGTAGTTATTAACATTAAGAATGCTGAACCCTCCACCATCAAGGTTGCTCGTCATTGGGTTATTTACAGAACCGCCACCACCACCGCCACCTGCGTTGATAAGTGCTAAAAGTTGATTATACTTTGAGTTAAGGGCGTAATAACTTCCACTCATATATATTATATCAACAAAATATATAAGAATGTGCGACCGAAAAGAATGTAGGTTTATCACAATTGTAGAGTTGGACGATGGCGAAAAGTTGTATATCCATTACGGCAAACTTGGGAAACCCCCTATCTTTCTTCAGTATTCTCGGGGGGATTATTTAGCAGAATACGAAATAAAAATCTAAATATAGATTATAATGTCGTTTGACCCTTTTGAAAAGAAACCAGACATATCAGCGAGTTCCCGCAAGTTATACACTTTCAATTTACGAAAGTTAAACAACAACAAGGAAATCAAGAACCTTAACTTTTTATCTAAACCAGAAATATTAGAAAAGTTAGAAGGATTAAATCCAAACACAAAGAGAACCTATATCATTGCTATAGTTTCGTCTTTAAAGGATAGAACCGAAACCAAGTATAAGAAACTCTACGATAAGTTTTACAAGATGCTCGTGGAAATCAATGCCGATTTAAAGAACAACAACACCAAAAGTGAAAAGCAGAAAGATAATTGGATTAGTCAAGAAGAGGTAATTAAGAAGTTTAATGAATTAGCAGAAGTCACAGCAGAAATCAAAGGCAGACGCAAGATTAGTGATGAGAAATACACGCAACTCTTACACGCAGTCGTGCTGGGACTTTACTGCTTACAACCTCCAAGACGCAACAATGATTACACGAACTGCTTTGTGGTAAAGAAAGTTCCTGATGATACTGAACGCAACTATTTAGACATCAAGGAATGGGAATGGGTCTTTAACAACTACAAAACCAAGAAGACATACAAGCAGGTCAAACTTGATGTGCCTGATGAGTTGGAAGATTTACTCAAAGTGTATTTACAATATCACCCACACGCAAAGGAGATGAAGAAGAAATCCTTTGACCCTGTGCCTTTGTTAATGTCCCAAGATGGTAAAGCAATTGATACTTCAACAGAGATGACGAGAACATTAAACAAAATCTTCGGCAAAAAGATAGGCAGTTCCCTTT